>ERZ779895.404-NODE-404-length-61307-cov-23.811876_pt1 | contig 61307 bp, 48 predicted proteins | sample MGYA00511093_ERZ779895 | MGnify/ENA primary metagenome ERZ779895 (study PRJEB29588, sample SAMEA2142970) | human gut metagenome | biome: human gut; feature: human-associated habitat; material: faeces | place: Denmark | collected 2008/2010 ... | reverse complement strand
TCGGCAAAGGTGAATCCTATTTTTCAAAAGGCAAGGCGGAGAAGTGAACGCTTACTGACCTGGCGTTTGAGGTTGTGGATCTCGTTGCGCAAACGTTCATTCTCCTGTCTGGTCTTGGCCAGCTTTTCGTCTTGATTTTTCATCGCTATATGGGTTCGTATATGGCTATAATAGTTACGAAAAACCTACGACATATGCAATAGTTAAATAATTAAATATCAATAAATTAAATCAGTCTTATGCAATTTTATCAACGATCCGGATTGCTCTTCGTAGCAGCCCTCAAAAGGGCAATTTACATGACCAAAAACAATCCATTAACTTAACACCCTAATAAAATATAGCTAAACTTTTAAAAATAATTTGTCGACATGACGCTAAACCAGAGTGGATATAACATCAATTAATTTTCGTGTCTCAACAACGGAGTTAAAATAGGCTAATGCGACTTGTTTTCCATTGTTGCCAATCTCCTTAGCATTTGTCTCATGATCTAGTAACCAAAGAATTTTATTTGCGAATTCCATATCATCATCAGGTGAAGATAGCATTGCAGAAAATCCATCTCTTAAAAAGAGTGAAATGTCTCCAACGTTTGTAACAACAACAGGATTACCAGAAAGCAGGTATTCCCCAAGTTTTGTAGGGAATCCACATTTCGCTTGAACAGAATCGGGTCTATTCAGCAATAAAACAGAGGCATCTACAAGCAATTGTGGGATCTGATTTGAAGGGACTAAACCGGTAAAATATATTCTTTCCGCAATGCCAAGATCCATAGCTAATTTTACGTTTGAATCATGAATCTTATCCGATGGCTCTTTACCGATAATATAGAGTTTTATTCTCTCTTTTTTCTTACAGACATACGAGAATGCTCTAATCAATTTGTCGACTCCATCTTTATTATTTGAGGCATTTCCGCAATACGCAATATAATCATCACCTAAAGGAGATTTTGTAATATTTAAGAACCGTTTTTCGTCAACGATCATATTTATAATTGAAATCTTACTCGAAGAACACCCATTTTCAACAAAACACTTCTTCAATTGTGTAGAAATCACGAACAAATGTGACAATTTATTTGCTACAATAAATTTTTGTTTGGCGGATAACCGAGTTGTCCTTCCTCCATCTAATATTGAAGGATGCTCTGTAATTTCAGCTACCACTGAAATATTAGGAAATATAGTAAGAATCCTGGTAAATAAATTAATACCATAAGTATAAATACAATCTCCTTTCCTCAACTTCAATAAAAAACACAAGAAATAATAATACAAACTCAAGATTCTAATGCACTTCGTAACTTTAGGTTGTCGAATTGGATAATAAGTAAATGTTACATTTCTATAGTGACCATCAATATAATGATCTCCAGACGAGGCTGTTTGGAAAATAACCACACGCACTTTCACCCCAATATCATCAATCGCAGATAAATACCCTAACAACCTGTTACCATATGCCGAATTTTTGGAAAAGGAATTAACTAAAAAGTAAATCATATCTAAATAATATAAAAAATTATCGCCTGTATAACCATAACAAGAAGAGGCAAACAGTTATTATCAATGATTCTCTTGACTGAAATGCCTGATTGTTCATAGGCAAGAATAACAATAGTATTGTTAACTCTGACAAAAATGCGACTGCAAATACACTACTTTTATAACACGCATCTCGAACAACTTTACAATATAATCGGCCTAGTATATACATGATGAAAATCACTCCCGGAAACGATAAATCAGAAGCCCACCACGAAAAAGCCGTTGGCCAACTCATTTGACAATCATAGCCAAAAACAGCTTCGACCCTAAGGGGATATGTTCTCTCAAAATTTGAAGGTAGACCAAGATATTGATGAAAACATTCACCTAATGCTCTAGAGCCACCATAACCATATGTCCACTCAAAAGGTAACTGTAATGAATAATTTAGTCCTTTATACCCATGTGAAAAATACATCATTAGACGAATAATACCAGCCCCCATCTTTTCACCAAAAATACTATATATATAGTTATCTTCCGAGATTCCTACCGATATATCGCCACCTAAACTTTCAGAACGAGCGAATTGATTTAAAATAAATAGAAAAGCAAATACTGAAACAAATATAAATATATAATTGCGGAATTGCTTAAGCTTATTTTCTCGCCAACATTTAAAAAATAGAGGAATTATTATAAGTATAATCGAGTTTCCAATTCCTACAAACTGCCCTTTTGAAATAGATATCAATAAATAAGAAAAAATCATTAAAAGTAATAGACATCGATTAAAAAAAGAAATCTCCTTATAATTAAGTATAGAATACGAGATTAATATAATACGTAAAGGACTGACCAGATTATAAATTTGTCCCCAACGAGTATTTTTAGACAATTCCGCTTCTATCATTGCAGCATAGTTTTCACCCATCGAAAATGATATATGCGCAACTCCGCCAGCTGCTAAATCTTTTAAATACAATAATATAATTACAATCAAAGCCAATAGCAATATAGTCAATGTTGTCTGCTTAATGTTAAATGTTGACTTTGTTATAAATGATTTATTAATATCAATAGGAACCGATTTTGTTCCTAAATAAAAGGAAATACAAGTAAATAAAAGGAATATCACAGTATAACACTCCTTTTGATTGCTTAAATGCAATGAAGGAATAGGCAAAATAAGATATACAATATATGTGATAATGATATAGCAAACTACAATTTTGCCAATCATAGTATTAATTAATCTACTGCTCATGTGTAATATAGAATTAAAGAATCCTGATCCAATGTTTAATGTTTAGAACATCTAATATAATAATGAGCCATACAAGCAAAATAGACAAAGGATCCCACTATTCTTGTTACAATTGCCCCGTATATATTAAAATAATATACTAATACCAGATATCCCAAAATTGAGGTCACGCCACATGCTATTGCGCCATTCCTTATTTCTTTTCCTTTGCCATGAGATCCTAAAAAACGATTGAGCATATCTCCGAAACCATGAAAACAAGTCCCTACTGCAAGGAATGATGCATATTTACTCACTGCACTATAATTATCATTGTATAAGAAGCCAACTATGTATTTTATAAATAATAAAAATAACACAAGAGTTATGACAGTAATGCAAATTGAGTATTTTATCAGTTTTCTACTAATCTCGCCTTCACGAGAAAACTGTCTGAAATGAGTTGTTCCTATGATTCCTGGAAGCATTGACATCGGTGCCGAAAATGATAATGCAAGGGTGTAGAAACCAACATTTGCATTGTTATCACAAAAAGCACCAAGAGTAATACCTGCAATATATTGAGTCGAGACTGCCACTAAACTTCCCAAATAAACATTTAAACCATATGTTTTATTTTCGTCTTTGAGTAGTTTATACGATTGCTTTAAATTGTGAAATGAAGGTTTAGTTGATATGATAACAAAACTTAACGTAATCACAGCACAACCATTATATAGTAGCAGCATAAGGGCTGAAGTAGCCCCATAATAATAGTATATTGTAAAAGCAATTAATAAATAAAGGAATGATGGAATTAATCGAGCAACTGAAATTCTAACTATATGATTATCTCCCTGAGCAGTAGTATTGATATAATTAAGCATTAAAACATTTCCACACACTGGTATAGTAACAAAGAATAAATACGACAGATTAGTTTTATCTACTCTATTTGTATATATTGCCATAAATAGCATAGAAAAAGCAACTATCGCAATAGCTATTCCTAAAATAACACACATTGTACCTCTTATACAGCGCCGTCTATTTTCATTATCATCAATTGCAAGTAATCGGCTTCCTGATGTAAAATAACCAAAAAGCAGTAGACTGGATACGAAATTAATAATATTCTGTACGTACCGTACATCACCATACTCTTCAGGAGAGAGGAAACGGGTGTTCAGTACCGATACTACTATTCCTAATAACATACCTATAATAGATGAGCAAAATAGTAGTACAACTTGTTTTTTTGACTTTGAAAGTGTCATTTGGATATTATAAGAAAGCAAATCACTTCGACTATACAGAATGCTTAGTGGTAGCGAAACTTTTATTTCGATAGTAAGCACTCAGCCACTTCGACTTTTTGAATGTCAAGCCGCTAGTGATTGAACAATTTTTCAATTTATCTGATTTTCTTTTATTACCGCTCTGTGAGAGCCACCACTGAGGAGTCGTATTGGGAGTAGTCAGAGATGCCTTTGATAGCGTGTAAGTCACCAAATCACCGTCCACCTGTTTTTGAGCGGATTACGAAGACAAAGGCGTTAGTGGTCAATTTTTGGACTCAGCTCAAAGTCAGAGACATAGCGTCCGCTCGACCCGTCGCCAGGCCAATAATTGTCCGTTTTTGGTATTTCCTGTTGATTATTTTTTTACTTTTTCTACGCTGGCGACAGCCTCAGGTGTCCAAGATGCTTCCTGCCGCCTGTCACCGCGTCCTCGAAGAAGTCTCCGAGGAAACGCCACACCGACACCCCCGCTAGCTTCACCGTGCTCACCACGCTCAAGTAGACCGAGGCCATCTCCGCGCCTTCGTCACTGCCGTAGTGCTGGATCACTTTCCGCAATGCCGTGAACGGTCTCACCTGACGTTCCGCAAGGTTGTTGTCTATCGGGTATCGCCCGTCCTTGCGATAGAGAAAAAGGGCATCCGGACAATCATCTATTGTTTAAGTTTCTCACGACAAACCTCATCGGCCAGATATTGGTCGCTGCGGCAGTGCAGATCGGCAACACCATCTTGTATCAAGAGGAACACTTCTGAACCATAGAATCGTTCCATCGCTTGGTCAAGAGTGATGTTTGACTTAGTGGCAATCAGTGAAATTATTCTTGCGTACTTTGCCTGAAGCACGATTTGTTTACTTGCGTCAATCATCTGATCTCCTCACTTGAAATGTATGTAAGTTCCGCATCCAAAAGCTCTTGCGACCTTAGACAAATCTGAACATTGGGCGTCTCGTAAAGCAGGTTTCGCAAGGCCTCGTCTTTTGTGATCTCGCCGGAGAAGAACAGGTCTATCGTTCTGAACACTTTATCGTTTGCGATTCCACCCGTAACAATATCGTAGTCTGACTTATCTCTTCCGGCTCTGCATAACGCCACAAAATCCAACCATGAATCGTCATACGAATCGAAGTAACGTGCATTGTAATTTCGCAGGTCATCAGAAAGTTCATACTTGTTCAAGTAGGCATTCATACCTCTTAATAAAAACCGCCTGGCATATTTCCGCGCCTGCTCCTCTATAGTCGTGACATAAAAGCCCTTGCCAAAATCCAGATAGTCTCTTGAAAAAGAGACATCCGGATGGTTCACGATGCATGGAGAAGAATGGAAGACTATCATGACAGCACGCCTTTATCTTTCATGTAGGAGATGAGGTCGGACATCAAGTACTCTCGGCTGAAGGTATGAAGTATGTCATAACCTTTGACAATATAATCATCAAGAATGCCGGAACTCTTCAAACGACGATAGACATCGGGTTGAGGCAATGACAACTTCATTGACAAGCATCCGATGCAATATGTGGCAAAATCAAGTTGATCAAAATTCGTGATCATATCATCCTGTTTTTCACAAAGATAATGTATTTTAAGACAATTCCAAGCATGCGATGACAGCCTCAGGTGTCCAAGATGCTTCCTGCCGCCTGTCACCACGTCCTCGAAGAAGTCTTCGCTGCTGTACATTGGTCTCGTTTTTCCGGCTAAGGTAAGGGGCTTTTCTCCGGGTCCAAAATTTGACCACTAACCATTAAGTTCCATTGCTATTGTGTTAATATATTTAAAGATCCATGTGGTCAAAATAGCCGCGTCTGCTATCAGTAATTTAGGCCGAAAGACCAAAGGGGCAGCGTATTGCCGTGAGCGAATTCAATGTCATCCTTTACGACATAGGAATCCGGAAGGTCCTCAATCTGTCTTTTTCCTTTATTCCGGCCACCGATCTCAAATGTGCGGTCACCGATGACGAAATCAGACTGACGTGAGGAAACCACATCATTCTCCACACGCATCTGGTTGTAGAAAAAAGTTTCCCTCATGTTTCCTATGTCAGCTTTCCCTCCGGACAAGACTGTCATCAGACTTGGGTTGTCAATATAGACCTTCTCCACTTTGCCCAGTCCCCTCATTCCTCCCGTATCGTCCCTAAGTTGACCTATCAGCTGAGCCTTCTCCAGCAACGCGAGATAGTCTGAAACGCTGTTTCGGCTGACTCCGATTTCAGACGCAAGGCTATCCGCATTAGGTTTATACGGAGCAAGTGTCGAGATAACAGCCAGCATCTTTTTTAGTTTTTTTGCTGTCGGCGCCTTTAGTTCGGCATACTGTGCGATGTCTGATTCTATCGTTTTTGTTATGACATTCTGCATCCTCATCGGGAAATCTCCCTCCAATGCAAATGGATAGTAGCCCTCTGCAAGGTAACGTCTGAAAAGAGGGAGAGGATGAAGCACACCGTCAATACGTGACTTGCCCGCGAGTATCTCGTCAAGTGAATACTTAGATGCGTTTATGTTGTGAAACAGTTCCAGATACTCTCTGAAGGACAAACCATACAGCGTATAAGTTAGTACCCTTCGACTGAGATCAGCGACACCGTCCATGATGTCCAGTATGGAAGATCCTGAGAAAATCACCCTCATGTCCGGATGAGTGTCATATATCTGCTTGAGTTCGCGGGACCAGTCAGAATACTTGTGAACTTCGTCTATGACGAGCAAATGGCCTGCATCCTTCGAGAACTCATCCGCAACATCGACGAGAGAGTGAGTGCTGAAATATGTATGGTCAGCGGATATGTATAGAAACTTGCAATCCGAAGCCTGTTCCTTAAGATATTGCAGGATCATCGTGGATTTGCCGACTCCTCTTGCCCCTGTGATCGCGATCATACGGGAAGTCCAGTTCACACGTTCATAAAGATACCTGTGAAAACTGCTGGTCGTAAGTTCCAGCTGCAAACGCATGTATTCGTATAACGCCTCGTCAACCATACTCAATTAATTTTGTATATCTATGCAATACTATTGCAAAGATAGCAATTGCACTCAAAAAGTGCAATTTTTCCATGTATCATGCACCCATATTGTGCACAACATTTTGCATGAGTTTTATGACTTCCTCCAGACCATCCTGTTGACGATGCCGGTGTAGGACTGGATGATCTTGACAACTTTGGTGGAGACATTCTCGTCGGTGTAGGTCGGGACAGGAAGGCCGAAGTCGCCGGCGCGGTTCATCTCCACGGCGGTGTCCACGGCCTGCAGAAGGCTGCGCTCGTCAATGCCGGCGAGGATGAAGCAGGCCTTGTCAAGGGCCTCGGGACGCTCTGTGGAGGTGCGGATGCAGATGGCAGGGAACGGATGGCCTACGCTGGTGAAGAATGAACTTTCTTCCGGGAGTGTGCCGGAGTCGCTGACCACTGCGAAAGCATTCATCTGGAGACAGTTGTAGTCGTGGAATCCGAGAGGTTCATGCTGGATGACACGTGGATCGAGCTTAAAGCCGCTCTGCTCCAGGCGTTTGCGGGACCTCGGGTGGCATGAATATAAAACCGGCATGTCATACTTGGCTGCCATCGCGTTTATCGCATTGAAGAGGCTCCGGAAGTTCTTCTCGGTGTCGATATTCTCCTCGCGGTGGGCGGACAAAAGAATATACTTTCCCTTCTCCAACTCCAACCGCTTATGAATATCCGAGGCCTCGATCTCGGCGAGGTTCTGGTGCAGCACCTCGGCCATCGGCGACCCGGTCACGTAGGTACGCTCCTTCGGCAGGCCACACTCGGCGAGGTACCTTCTCGCATGCTCTGAATATGCCAGATTGACATCCGAGATGATGTCAACTATGCGGCGGTTCGTCTCCTCCGGGAGGCACTCGTCCTTGCAGCGGTTGCCGGCCTCCATGTGGAAGATCGGGATGTGAAGACGTTTCGCGCCAATGACAGAGAGACAGCTGTTCGTGTCGCCGAGAACCAGCACTGCGTCCGGTTTGGTCTGGACGAAAAGCTTGTATGAACAGTTGATGATGTTGCCGCACGTCGCGCCGAGGTCGTCACCGACGGCATCCATATAGACCTCCGGTTCAGCGAGTTTGAGGTCCCGGAAGAAGATGCCGTTCAGGTTGTAGTCGTAGTTCTGGCCGGTATGGGCGAGGATGACATCGAAATACTGGCGGCATTTGGTGATGACCGCCGCCAGGCGGATAATCTCAGGGCGCGTACCTACTACGATACAGAGCTTGAGTTTGCCGTTCTCCTTCCAGTGAATATCAGAATAATCGAATTTAGGTGTCTTTTCCATTTCCTTATTTCTCCACTTTATCGAAATATGTGTCTGGTCTTTCAGGATTGAACACTTCGTTGCAATACATTACGGTCACGAGGTCTTCGGTCTGGGAGAGATTGATGATGTTGTGCGTGTAGCCAGGCAGCATGATGACGGATTGGATGCGGTCACCGCTGACTTCATATTCAATGACCTCGTCACTTCCCTCCTTGCGCATCTGGATCAGGCCGTGGCCGGAAACCACGATGAACTGCTCCCATTTAGAGTTGTGCCAATGCTGGCCTTTCGTGATGCCCGGCTTGGAAATGTTGATGCTTACCTGACCGCAATTCAGCGTGTGTACCAGCTCGGTAAAAGACCCGCGCTGATCCTCGTTCATCTTCAAATCGAAAATCGCCTTTTCTTTCGGCAGGTAGCTGAGGAATGTGGACATCAGGCGATAACGCAGACCGTCTTGCGGCATTTCGAGAGCCGTCGAAGGTCCTTCCGCAGAATCCGGCACGGCACGTACTGCACGTGCGCATTCATATATGGTATCAACGATTTCTCCAAGCGTAGTCTTGTGAGTGACAGGACAATAGCAATAACGTCCTTCGGCGGACGGCAGTACGTCAAGTCCCTCGAATTCACAATGATGTTCCTGACCTTTGAGCGCGCAGATCATCTCCTCGACCAGATCGTCGATGTAGAGGATTTCCATCTGTACGCTTCTGTCATTGACCTGGATAGGGAGGTCATTGGCGATATTGTTGCAGAACGTGGCAATGGCCGAATTGTAGTTCGGACGGCACCATTTTCCGTAAAGGTTCGGGAAACGATAGACGAGCACTTTCGCACCGGTCTCCTTGCCGTATTCGAGGAAAAGGTCCTCGCCGGCTTTCTTGCTCCTGCCGTATTCGCTATTTCCGAAACGTCCTGTCAATGAGGCCTGCTGTGAGCTTGAGAGCATCACAGGACAAGTGTTGTGGTGCTTTTTCAATGTGTCGAGCAATGTGGATGCGAAACCGAAATTGCCCTTCATGAACTCGTCATTGTCTTTAGGCCTGTTCACGCCCGCGAGGTTGAAGACGAAATCGCATTCGCCGCACCAGCTGTCCAGCTGCTCAGGAGTCGAGTCAATGTCGTATTCAAGTACTTCATCGACCTGGAGGTCTCCATAGCAGCTGGCCTTGCCTTCTTTTATGTTGTTCAGTTGGCAGCAAAGGTTCTTGCCTACGAATCCTTTTGCGCCGGTAACCAGAATCTTCATTATTTCGCGAGATTTTCAACTCCGTTCAATTCGTTCTGGATGTATTCCAGAGCACCGATTTTGGCGATTGTTTCTTCCAAGTTCAGACGGTATGCGTTGTCAGAATTGAACTCTTCTATGGTAGCACGCTTTACATCACCCTTGGTGAAGTACTTGTCGTAGTTCAGGTCGCGGTTGTCTGCCGGAACACGATAGAAGTTGCCCATATCCTCGGCTTTGGCGCATTCTTCCTTGGTAAGGAGTGTCTCGTACATCTTCTCGCCGTGACGGATGCCGATGACCTTGATGTCCTCTTTCCTGCCGCCGAAAAGGTCGCAGACGGCCTCCGCCTGTGTCTGGATGGTGCATGCCGGAGCTTTCTGAACGAGAATGTCGCCATTGTGGCCATACTCGAACGCGAAAAGTACCAGGTCCACAGCCTCTTCGAGGGACATGATGAAACGTGTCATCTTAGGCTCTGTAAGAGTGATAGGGTTGCCGCTGCGGATCTGCTCGATCCATAGAGGAATCACGGAACCACGAGAACACATGACATTGCCGTAACGCGTGCAGCAGATCTTTGTGTTGTGCGAATTACGGCTCTTGGCGACAGCGATTTTCTCCTCTATGGCCTTGGTGATGCCCATAGCGTTGATCGGATAGGCCGCCTTGTCGGTAGAGAGACAGATGACCGCTCCGACATTGTTTTCGATAGCTGCCGTGAGAACATTGTCCGTGCCTATCACATTGGTCCTCACTGCTTCCATCGGGAAGAATTCGCAGCTAGGGACCTGCTTGAGGGCGGCTGCATGGAAGATGTAATCTGTTCCTGGCATCGCCGAGCGCACGCTTTCCAGACTTCTGACATCGCCGATGTAGAATTTTATCTTGTGTGCAACGTCAGGGAATTTCGCCTGATACTCGTGGCGCATGTCGTCCTGTTTCTTCTCGTCGCGTGAGAAAATCCTGATCTCAGCAATGTCTGTTCTGAGAAAACGCTTCAATACTGCGTTTCCGAAACTACCGGTACCTCCGGTGATCATCAATGTCTTTCCAGCAAAAATGCTCATGGTATTGTGATAATTAAATTAGTCAACTTTTCAAATGATTTCTCCGCCTTTCCTTTCCCGACGCTCGCAGGCGGAAACCCGGGCGGTTACTTGTGGTCAAGGACGGTGTACTTGGAGTGGTTGGAGATGTACTCGGGGACTAGGCGCTTCATGGAGGCTACCACGGCCATGTCGTCGTAGGTGCGGGACTGGGCGATCAGGGCGTCTATCTCGCGGCTCACATCGGACCAGTCATATTCACGGACACAGGCGATGCGGATCTTTTCGTGGAACGAAGGCTTCGTCGCCTCCGACTCGCTCAGGACCTCCTCGTAGAGCTTCTCCCCGTCCCTCAGGCCGGTGTACTTGATCTCCACGCCCTTCGCCCCGCTCAGCTCGATCATGCGACGCGCCAGGTCGGCGATGCGCACCGGCTTGCCCATGTCGAAGACGAAGATCTCGCCGCCCTCGCCCTTCGTGCCGGCCTCAAGGACCAGCTCGCAGGCCTCGGGAATCAGCATGAAGTACCTTATGATGTTGGGGTCCGTCACCGTCACCGGGCCGCCGGCCTTGATCTGGCGCTCGAAAATCGGGATCACGGAGCCGTTGGATCTTAAGACGTTGCCGAAGCGGGTGGTGATGAACTGGGTCTGCCCCTTCACCACGCCGTCACGCTCCGCCTTGTTCAGGCTCTGAACATAGACCTCGCATATTCGTTTGCTGCATCCCATCACGTTCGTCGGGTTCACAGCCTTGTCGGTGGACACCATCACGAAGCGGCGAACGCCGTATTTGACCGAAAGGTCGGCCAGGATCTTCGTGCCGAGGACGTTGTTCTGGATGCTCTCGCAAGGGTTGTCCTCCATCATCGGCACGTGCTTGTACGCCGCGGCGTGGAAGACATATTCAGGAAGGAAGGTTTTGAATATGTTCTCCATCCTGTCAGCCTTGGTGATCGACGTCACCACGGTGGCGCATGGCACAGACGGGAAGTCATGCGCCATCATCCTGCGGATGTCGTGCTGCGGAGTCTCCGCGGAGTCGATCAGCATAAGGGACGACGGGCTGAACGACGCCACCTGGCGCACTATCTCGCTGCCGATGCTTCCGGCGGAACCGGTGATCAGGATGCGCTTCCCACGGAGGGACTCGGCCACGGATTCCAGGTCGACGCAGATCTCGTCACGAGGCAAAAGATCCTCGATGCTGACCTCCTTCAAGGTCGGCGCTCCCTTGATCGCATCATGCTCGGTGTCAACGACATTGTTAGCCGAGAATATTCTTGCGCCGCTTTGCAGGATGTAGTCCTGAAGAGCCGTGTCGTTGCGGAACTTGCCGATCCTGCCCGGAGCGACCAGCACGGCGGCGATCCCATTGCGGCGGATCACATCCGGCAGACTGGCGTCAACCTCGTAGACCGGCTCGCCCATCAGGCGCGTGCCGTTGGCTCCAAGCGCCGGATCGTGGGAGATGAAGCCTCGGAGACAGTAGCGCATCGGTTTCTCGCTGCGGATCGCCTTCGCGAGTCCGATGCCGTCGGCGCGGATGCCATAGATGAAGACATTCTTCGCACCCTCCGTCCGGAAATAGGTGTCGTAAACCCATTTGATAGAAACGCGAAGCAGCCACATCAAACCGGTCGCGATGGCTTCCGCAATCAGGATATGCCGCACCTGCACGTGGGCGAACACCCGAGACGGGCAGCTGTTCGTGAAGAAATGGACGGCTATCACCGCCAATGCGGAGCATCCCATCGCCAGCGCCACACGGATGAGGTCGTTGAACGATGAGTAGCGGATGATTCCCGAATATGTCCGGAAGATGGCAAAGAATATGAAGTGGACGCCGACGCACAGCAGCATCAGGTAGGTCAACGGCCAGAAGTTCAGCTGAAGGGCGGTGCCACGGTTGAAGCACCAGTAGACGAACACTCCGGACAAAAACAGAATGGCACTGTCCAGAAGCAGCACGCACCAGTGCGGGAACGTGCGCTTCGAGAAGTACGAGTCAACCATCTTGCGGATCGACAGCATCATGGAAAATAATTTTGATTAACAGGTATTACGGTGAAGTAGGCGGCTAGTCTCTCTCAAAGAGGTCGCGGGTATAGACCTTGGCCCGGACATCGTCCAGGGCGCGGTCGTAGCGGTTGGCGATGATGGAGTCGGCGCGGCGCTTGAACTCGGCGATGTCGTTGACCACCTTGCTGCCGAAGAAGGACGCGCCGTCCTCCAGCGTAGGCTCGTAGACAATGACCTCGGCGCCCTTGGCCTTGATCCTCTTCATGATGCCCTGGATGGCGCTCTGGCGGAAATTGTCGCTGTTGGACTTCATCGTGAGACGGTAAACCCCGATCACGCATTTCTTCTCGCGGGCGCTGTCGTACTGGCTGTTCTCGGAATAATAGCCGGCCCTCTGGAGCACCTGGTCGGCGATGAAGTCCTTCCTGGTGCGGTTGGACTCCACAATGGCCTGGATAAGGTTCTCCGGCACGTCGGCGTAGTTCGCCAACAGCTGTTTGGTGTCCTTCGGGAGGCAATAGCCGCCGTAGCCGAAGGACGGATTGTTGTAGTGCGAGCCGATGCGAGGATCCAGACACACGCCGTCGATGATGGACCTCGTGTCGAGTCCCTTCATCTCCGCATAGGTGTCCAGCTCGTTGAAATAGCTGACGCGGAGGGCAAGGTAGGTGTTGGCGAACAGCTTCACCGCCTCCGCCTCCGTGGAACCCATGAACAGCACCGGAACATCCTCTTTCAGAGAGCCTTCCTTGATGAGTGCGGCAAAAGTGCCGGCAGCCTCTTCGAGAGCGGAGTCTCCCCTGTCGTAGCCGACGATGATGCGGCTCGGATAGAGGTTGTCATAGAGCGCCTTGGACTCACGCAGGAACTCAGGAGCGAATATGATGTTTGGCACCACCACCCTCATCGTGCCGTCGGCGAGGCGTTCCCTGTACGAGAACCTTTCCCGCACAGAGGCGGTGTAGCCCACAGGGACGGTGGACTTGATGACCATCACTGCATCGGGATTAACCTTCAGCACGAGGTCGATCACCTCCTCCACGTGCGACGTGTCGAAGAAGTTCTTCTTCGGGTCGTAGTTAGTGGGAGCGGCGATCACCACGAAGTCCGCGTCCCTGTAGGCGGCCTCACCGTCAAGCGTGGCGGTGAGGTCGAGTGGCTTCTCGCGGAGATACCTCTCGATGTACTCGTCCTGGATCGGGGACTCGCGACGGTTTATCCTATCGACCTTGTCGGCGATCACATCAACGGCAGTCACCTTGTGGCGCTGGGACAGCAGGGTGGATATGGAGAGGCCGACGTAGCCAGTACCGGCCACGGCGATCCTCAACTCTTTCAGATTTCGCATAAGATATGTTTTTTGGGTTATGGTTTTGCCGGCGCGCCGGAGGGACCGGTGCGCCGGCGAAGTCAGCGGGCGGATTTACCTGGCTTTGTTGTCGGAACTGTAGTAGGAGCCGCCATTGTGGCCGTAGTAACCGTAATGGCCATAGGTGCCGTAGTTCCCGTAGTAGCCGTCGGAGGACGCGGTCCCGTTGAGGACGCAGCAGAGTCCCCTGTACTCCCCGTCGCGGTAGAGCGCGTCGAGGTCCGGGAGCATGGCCTTGTCGAACAGCCCGGCCCTGACGACGAAGAGTGTCCTGTCCACATAGTCGTTGATGACGCGCGCGTCGGTGACGATCTCCACCGGCGGGCAGTCGATGATGATCACATCGTACTCATTCCTGAGGACGGCGATCGCATCGGCGAGGCGCCTGTCGGCGAGCAGCTCAGCCGGATTCGGAGGGATGGATCCCACCGGAAGAGTGTCAGGTACCGTCATCGCGTCCTTCGAACGGACAATCACATCGTGCACATCGGCGACGATCCCAGCGAGATAGTCGCTAAGGCCAGGCTTCGGCAAGCCGACAAGCTCGGAGAGCGTGCCGTGGCGCAGGTCGCCGTCGATGGCCAGAACACGCTTACCCTTGATGGCAAAGCTGACGGCCAGGTTGGACGACACGAAGGACTTGCCCGAGCCCGGGTTGAACGAAGTGACGGCGACGACCTTGCTTCCTGGCTCGCGCATCATGAACTCGAGGTTGGTGCGGAGCACCCTGAACGCCTCGTTGACCACATTGCGGTTGCCGTGACGGACCACGATGGAATCGGCTCCACTGAGGGTTTTCCGCTTTCCGAACGCCTTGGTGGCAGTCTCGGCAGAGATCGGAATCTCGCCGGCGAAAGGCACGGAGACTCCCTTGAGGTCGCGGCGGGAGCGCACCTTCGTGTCAGTCGCCATCAGCAGATAGATGATCCCGGCAGGAATCATCAGACCCAGGAGAAACGCCATCATCATGATCTTCATGGACTGCGGGGAGACCGGGAATATTCCTGAGATAGGATGCTTGATGATCCTTGTGTTGTAGTCGGTGAACGCCTGCGAGAGCTCGTTCTCCTCACGTTTCTGCAGGAGGAAGAGGTACAGAGCCTGCTTCACGGTCTGCTGACGCTCGACCGAGAGGAGCTGCTTCGCCTGGTTAGGATTCGCGGCGATGCGCGCGGTGTTCTGGCGGACGGTGCCCTTGAGATTCTCGTATTTCGTGTTGAGGGCAAGGATCTCGTTGTCTATGGACCGGGAGATCGACCCCCTCATCGAGGCCAGAGCCTGGTCGAGATCCTTCACGAGCACGTTCTCCTCGCCGGAGTTCGCCACAAGGTTGTTCCTCTGCAGGATCTTGGAGTTGTACTCGGAGATGCCGTTCTCGATCGTCTGGCTGCTCAATCCCATGTTGGCGGGAAGCGGCTGGTTGCGGTTGTCCTCCTTGCCGATGTAGTCCTTGATGTAGCGCGCCATGTAGAGCTGGTTGCTCACGTCCTGGAGCTGCTGGTTCAGCACCGTGCTCTGCTGCATGTACATCGTCGCTGCGGCACCCACGTCAGGGATCATGTTCTCCGACTTGTAGGCGGAGATGTCGGAGTCCACGCCCGCCAGCTCGCCCTCGATCACCCTGAGACGGTCGTTGATGAACACAGAAGTGGAGTTCGCTATCTGGTTCTTGTCACGCACCCAGTTCTCGTTATAGACGGCGATCAGGGTGTTCAGGATGTCCTGGGCACGCTGGGTGGACACGTCCTTGATAGAGAGCGAGATGACGTCGGCGTTCTTGTCGGCGAGGTTCACCTGGAGTCTGTTCAGGTAAGACTGTGTCACGCCGCGCTGGCCCGACTTTCTGACGTTGACCGGCTTTTTCATCGCCTCCCCGGAGTAGTCCTTCGTCTTCTGAACGATGATCCTTCCGACAGGAGTCTGGAGCGTGTCGCCGTAGTGTCCCACGACCGGCTTGCCGCCGACCTTCTCATTCTTATGGATGAAGTCGTTCAGGGTGACTCTCCCGCCGTTCTCGCTGACGGTGAATCCGGCTCCCACGTTCTCATCCACATCGAGCAGGTCGGCGGAGATCGGCAGCGACGTGCCGTAGAGCACGTTCCTGTGGAAGGTGCCGTCCACCGTGTAGCTCATGTACAGGCGAAGCCTGGCCACCACCTCGCTCATGATGTCCGGGGATTCGAAGGCGTGCAGCTCGTTGTTGACGTTTGACTTGACGGCGAAGAGGCCCATGTTGCCGAACTCGCCGATGTCCCCCGGCATGGACGCGCCCTTGGTGTTGGACTTGATCTGGATGTCAGCGGAGGTGTTGTACGTAGGGGTTGACCTGAGGATGTACAGGACACCTAAAGCCAGGCAGACCGCCAGGCTCAGGGCGAACCAGTACCATCTGGACAGGCAGCGGCGCACAAGCTGGCTGATCTGCACGGTCTCCTCCTGCTGCCGGGTATTGTTATCCGTGTTGATGTTGTTCTCCATTGTTTTGAATCGCTTTGATGTTATAGTGTTTCTTCACAAGGTTCCAAGGCGGATCACTTCCCCGACCCGGCCCTCGTGGCGATGATCACGATCGTGTTGGTGATGGACGCCGCGAGCGAAGTCAGCGAGATCCAGAACGAGGTGGAGCGGACATTGTTGCCGTTCACCGTGGACTGCCTTGCCCGCACGTCGTTCGGATCGACGTAGATCACGTCGTTCTGGCGGATGTAGTAGGCCGGCGAGGCTATCAGGTCGGCGGCTGAGCAGAGGTTCACCTCGTAGGTCAGCATCTTGCCGTTCTCGTTGCGCAGCACCTTCACGCTCTCGCGCTTTCCGTAGATGGTCAAGTCACCGGCGTTTCCGATGGCGTCGAGAATCGTCACGGCATCCTTGTCGATGGCGTAGCGCCCCGGCTTCTCAACCTCGCCAAGCACCTGATAGTACAGGTTCATGAAGTCAACGGTCACCACGGCGTCCGTCGCCTGCCCTTGCTCATTGAGCTCCTTCTTGATCACGGAGGCGATCTCATCACGCGTCAGCCCCGCCACGGCCACCTCGCCGAGGACAGGGAAGTCGATGCAGCCCCGGTCGTCCACCGTGTAACCAGAGATGTAGCCCTGGCTGTAGCCCGACAAGATCGTGCTGCGGGTGTTCTCACCGAGACGCTGCGTCACGTACGGCAGGTTGAAAAGGGCTGTCAGCTCGGGACTCTTGCAGTTCACGATGATCGAGATCTTGTCCTTCGGCCGCACCGTGATCCCCTTCGCGCCACCGATCCGCTGGCCCTCCACCGACTCGAGGTCCTGGAAGTAGCTGATCTCCTTCGGCGTAGAACAGGATGGAACTGCCAAAATGCCTATGGCCAGAAGCCATAACAGTAGTGATATTCTTTTCATATTCATATTCTTATTCTTATGAAAGATTATAATTCGACTATTACTTATCTGTCTCCACTTTCTCCAAAAAAGCGGGAGGAATGAATTTGGTTGCGAAAGCGGCAACACCCTCAATGGTAACTATAAGGCGCCTGTCGTGTTTGATGCGCTTGATGTGACCCTCATAACCTTTGAATATGCCGTCAATGACTCTCACGCGGTCACCTTTGTGGAACTGCGGGCCATCCTCTCCCAGATACTCAAGACCCGAGTCCTTAATGTCGCAGAGCTTTATGAACGGTTCCATTTGTTCATCCGGAATGATCAATGGCTTTTGGGTCCGATGGTCAAAATACGGAGATACGCTGCCTACATGTTTCAGTCGGATCATGTCCAGACTCTCACAAGTTGATCTTATGAAAATCAACGACTTGATAATTGGCTCCTGAACATAATCAAGACCACCATCCGAACATTTCTCCACCAAATGATGAGGGTAGAAATAGCGGATCGCGGCAACGTCCAAGGTTTGTCTCAGCGGTTCAATCCGATTGTGAAAAATGCGAAGCGCATACCAATTAGGAATCGAACTATACGCAAGTCTGATGTCATCTAATGGATTAGACCCATCAAAAGCCAATTGTGTCATTGGTTAAAAACAAGATGCATAAGCAGTTACAAAATGAAGATGCATAAACAGTTACAAAATGAATACGAAAATTATCCCCTCAGCCTATGAGCAAGGGTAAGCCCTACGGTTGTCAGCATCTTCATCCCTGATCTCGAAGAACTCCAATCCAAGAGTGTCATTCGTAACCTGCTTATGAAGCACAAATATAACACTTCACCGAATAAAAAACAACATACTGAATAAGTATTTTATTCCCTCGCAGGCGATGCCTCCCCCCCCCATTATCACTTAATAGATTGACAATCAATGAATTATTAATATATCCGATCAAATGCTGTCCAATTTCACCGGTGTAAATGGACCAAAATGAACCAGTCAGGCTCCGAGGATCACACGGGAGAGTTCCTCCGGGGTGTCAACTATGGCCGAAGGAGTGTAGGCTGCGAGTTCCTCACGGGTTCTGAAACCCCAGCTCACACCCACAGTCCTGACCCCGGCGTTCAGGCCGGTCTGCATGTCCACATTGGAGTCGCCCACATAGACGGTCTCGGACTTGGTGACGGACGGAACCTCGGCGAGGACCTGATCCACTATGGCCGGATCGGGCTTGATGGGCTGGCCTTCGCGCTGGCCCAGGATCCTCACGAAGTCATATTCACCGAAAAAGTGGTGGACCAGCTTTTCCGCGCCGTCCTGGTACTTGTTGGAGGCCACGGCGAGGCGCACCCCTGCGGCGGTGATGGTCTTCAGCATTCCGGGAATGCCGTCATATGGTCTTGTGAAGTCGCATTTGTGGGCATCGTAGTAAGGAATGAATATGGAGGCCATCCTTTGGACAACTTCTTCCGTGGACTGTCCGGCGGGGACGGCGGCGCGGAAGAGGTTGTAGATGCCGCGGCCTACCATCTGGTAGTAGGCCTCGATGGGATGGGTAGGAAAGCCGCACTCGGTCAGGGCGTGGTTGGTGGCGTTGCCCAGATCCTCGACGGTGTTCAGGAGGGTGCCGTCAAGGTCGAAAATCGCTAGTTTTGTCATATCCTACTCCGCATTCTCGAAGCCGAAATATTCACCTTTATCCTCATAAGGGACACCGGTCTTCATCCAGGCTGGCATCGGAGCACCTTTCAGGTAGTGGTCGAAGAACTGCTGAAGCCTGATGGACAAGTCCTTGCAGTTGCGCCTCTGAACGAGGTTGTGGGCTTCCTTGTTGTACTGGAGCAGCCATGCCGGCTTGTCGAGCCTGCGGAGATCCGAGAAGAACTCGATGCCCTGATACCACGGAACGGCTCCGTCAGCGTCGTTGTGCATGATGAGCACCGGTGTCTGCACCTTGTCAACATGGAACACCGGAGAGTTCTCGATGTAAAGGTCAAGCGCCCCCGGCTCCCACATGCTCTTTCCGATACGGCTCTGGCCATGCTCATACTGTCCGGCGCGGGTGATGCCCGAGCCCCAACGGATGCCACCGTAGGCCGATGTCATATTCCCGACCGGTGCTCCGGAACCTGCCGCCGCGAACATATTCGTACGTGTTATAAGCCAGGCTGTCTGGTAGCCGCCCCAGCTCTGGCCCTGGATCGCCATCCTGCTCTTGTCGGCGATGGAATATTTCTCGCAAAGGGCCTCGGCTCCGGCGCAGATGCAGTTGTAGGCGCTCTCGCCCGGATGGCCGACCTTATAGACGATGTCCGGAACGAACACGATGTACCCCCTTGATGTGTAGAACGGAATATTCACGGTCGAGCGTGAAGGGGCAGGTGTCCAGAACGAATAGAGATTGTTGGCGTTCTTCTCGTAGAAGTAGATCATCACCGGAAGCTTCTCGCCTTCCTTCACTCCGTCAGGAACGAAGACAAGGCCCTTGAGCGGTGTGCCGTCGTAGGCGTTCCAGTGGAAAAGCTCGGCGCGGCCCCAACGGTAGTCCGCCATCTGAGGGTTGATTGCAGAGACCTTTGTGGATGTCTTGAAATTGTCGTCAGTATAATAAAGGTCATAGCAGTTGCGGAAGTTGCCCTTCTGATAGAAAAGCCTGTCAGTGGTCATGGTTCCGGCTACATACTTGAAGCTGACTGTGTCAGTGAAATACTCAAGAGTCTTTGCCGGCTTGGCAAGGTTAACACGTCCGAATCCATTCTCTTGGCTTTCCTCGTTGAACACACTGAGATAGACAGTCTGCTTAGGATCGAGCGGCCTGGCCACTCCGCAACGGCGTGCGTTAGGCTTCCTGGTGTCTGGTTTCGGATCCATGATCTTGAAGCGGTTGTGGGTCTGACGGCCCACTCCCCCTGTGAGATTGACGGCTGTCTTGCCGTCCGGAGAGAACTTCCAGATGTCATAGCGGTCTATGATCAGCACGGCATCCTCATCCTTGTACCATTTCGGGGAGAACTCGTGCGCCGGAGCGGCGGTCGGATGATCGTCCTCCTCATCGTAGAACGGAACTCCGGTCCGGGCGGTAAGGTTGACCTTCTCACCGGTCTGGGTGTTGTAGGTGAACCAGTTCATCTCGTCGTTGTCGAACCAGACAAGGTACTTCCCGCTCGGCGACATGTCGAAACGTCCGACGTCAAGCCCCTCCGCGACAACCTTCCTGGAACCGTCCTTGACATTCACAAGGGTGAAGTCGTAACGGTTGTTATAGTCCCAGACAGTGGTGCGGGCATACTTAGCGTTATCGCTGGCAAGCACCCATTCGGAGAGTCCACCGTTCATCAGGCGGACACTTGCGAACCTCGAGATGGTCAGCGGAACGATTTTCCCTGGATTAGCGAGGTCGATTGTCGCTGAATATGTCTTCTTGAGAGTCTTGTTCACATTAAGCCTCTGCTGCGGAGGAGTATAGACCGCGTCCCAGTTCCAGATGTCCAGCTGCGCGGTCTCGAAGTCCACGATCGTGGTGTCCTTAGGAGGACGGATCGCGCCGATTCCGAGGAAGAGACGTTTCCCGTCAGGTGTAAAGTAAAACTCTGTGTTCTCGTTAAGAGTCCAACCCGGGGTGCCTTCAACCTTCGTTCCCTCGGCGATGATCTCTTTTGTTGAATATGCCCATCTGCCGTCCTTGCTGATGACGGTCGTGCTGTCTGTAGCCTCCACAATCGGTCGGCGAGCCTGTCGAACCGTCTTTCCTGTCTTGATCGCTTTAATGCTTGTCAGGTAGAGGGCCTGGCACTTGTTGCGGTTCTTGCTCTTGTCCTTGGAACCGAGGAAAACCAGCTGGTCCTCAGCGTCGTTCAGAGTCAGGCGGCTGTAGGACTCAGCCCCTTTGGCCAAAGTGTCAAGACAAGCGGGAGCGTGCGCGATCATCACAGCCGTGACGGAAAGCGAATCTTTCTTGTCCTTCTTCGAGGTCATCAGAAGCACGGTGCCGTCCTGGTTGAACGAATAGGCATCGATGTACTTGAGAGTGTCCTTCCTGTCTGTGGCCGGGTTAAGGATGATGAGCCCGGACTTGTCTGTGCCCTTCTTGTCCGAAGTGTCCTTGTAGTGCTTCCAGGTGGACTTATAGGCAACGTAAGGCTTGGCCAGGGCGCCTGTAGTGTAGGAATCCACACGGCCGTATTTCTTGACGGTCATAGTCGTGAGATCAACGGCGGCGAGTGTGTCCTTCGTCATATCCGCGGCCTTCTTCTTGTCGATCTTTTCCTGACGTGTCTTGGCGAACTGAGGCTTGACGCGCAGGTAAAGCCACTTGCCCTTAGGGTCAAGGGACGGCTGCGATCCACGAGGTATGCTGATCTCACGGCATTCCGGCTTGCCTTTCCGCCCCGGGGTCATATTCCTGACATAAAGGGTTCCGTCCCCTTCCTGAGGGTTGACGCACCAGACCAGAACGTTGCCGTCATCACTTTTCTGGATGTCCGAAACGCTCTGCCACGAATCATAGACACTGTGGTCCATCCCTTTCTTCTGAGCCGACGCTTCTGTCACTCCAGACAGGAGAGCGGCAATCGCCAGTAATGGCAATGGTTTGAAATTCATAATATTCTTAAATTTGTTTTTACTTGTTGGATTGATTTGTCACTTCGACAGGCTCAGTGACCTGACTTGCGGATCCTCTCATAGTAATCATGGCGGGCCGGATTCTCAGGGAACCACCCCTTCAACACGCGTTTTTCCTGCTCGAAAACCTCCAGGATGCCCCAGAAGCAGGAAAAGGCGGCGGCGCCAAGAACTGTGGACGCGACTTCATGATTCACGAATATCGAAGCGGCGGAAAAGGCCAGTCCTGCCACGAGCAGGATCCACCAGCTGCCCTTGCCCCAATGATATTCCATTTTGATGACAATAGGATGACATATCCCTATTATAAGAAAGGTCGCCGCACCGACGATTATTCCACTGAAGTTCATGCTTGCTTACGTTTTTAAAACAACAAATTTACAAAATAATATTGACTTCCAAGTCCGGTACCTACGATTCACGATTGGGACAAGACAGTTTACCTACATGTTGGTATTGTGAGAGAAGGCGTCTGGCGGTAACTTTGCAGTCGGATAGTGATTATCGTCACAAAACAAGAATCTTTTAAGCCAAATGAAATGAAAAAGGCCCGCGGTCGAGAGACTCCGGGCTTTTTTTTTGAAATTTTCTGTAACAATCAACGGAAATATTCGTTTATATTGTGAAACGAAAAAGAAACGATGACAAGAGAAGAGTCCATAACATTCTACAAGGAGCACGCCCGGAGGCTATACAACACCAGCCTGCGAATAGTCCGCGACAGCGGCGAGGCCGAGGAGATTATGCAGGACACCATCCTCAAGTTCATCTCATCCGACATCGCTCCCAAAGATCAGGCGCAAGTGGCGATGTGGCTCAGCCGCACCTGCATCAGGAAATCCATCGACGCTGTCAGACGGAAAAAGCGCGAGAGGCTCTTCCTTGATGAATATGCCGCCGACGCTTCTGAATATGACAGCGACACTCCGTTCGAGCTTCCCGGGACTATGGCCGCCGTCGCCCAAGTACGCAAGGCCATAGAGGAATTGCCGGACAACTACAGGCTGGTTTTGAATCTTGTGCTTCTGGAAGGCCTTGACTACGAGGAGATCGCCAATCTGACAGGAGAACGGGAAGGCACTATCAGGACGCAGTACTCAAGAGGCAGGGTGAAACTGGCCGAAAAATTAAAGAAATATGAATATGACAGGCTTTAAAGAATATATCGACAATAATCCGGAGATCCTGAATGATCAGGAACTGCCGGCCGGACACGAGGCCCGGTTCGAGGCAAGACTGGACGCGATGCTGGACTCCAGACGCAAGACCTGCCATCGGAAGAGGCTGTTCACGGGCATATTCAGTGCGATTACAGCCGTGGCGCCAGCCGTTGTGGCCGCTGTGATATTCATAGACCGCCCGGCAGAAGGTGAGGTTGATTGGTTCGCCGGAGTGGCTGATGACCCTGTCGCGGTGTATATGGCATATTCAGAGAAAATCGCGGTGATGTACGAAGAGATATTCACAAAGGATCTGGATGAGAGGTGGGAGACGACGGTGGGAAGCATCACCAATGAGAATGTGGCGATGATTGACCAGCTGCCGGATGAGCTTGACGACAAGACCAAGGCGCATATTCTGAAGGAATACTATGGAGAGCTACTTAATGGATTAGATAAAATCAACAAAATAAAAGAGTTATGAAAAAGTTTATGTTTATCGGAGCCGCCGCGCTCGCAATGTTCACCGCGACCGGCTTTACCGCCCCCGTGGGGTACCCGGCCGAATCAATGTATCTGACAACAACCTCAAAGGTTGATGCGGAATACACCACTTGTAAGTTCAACTGCAATGATTTCAGCGGGTTGGAATTAAGCGGGATAGTCGAGGTCAACCTTGTCAAATCAGACTCGTACAAAGTGGAGATCACTCTGCCGAACGTGCTTCAGGAATATCTTCAAGTGTATGTCAATCACGGTATTCTGAAGATCGGGTGGAACAAGAATATTCCGGCAAATCTTCAGAAAAAGTTGGGAAACTGGACGTGCAAGGCAGAAATCGCGATGCCGGAACTAAGAAAGTTGGATATGTCAGGAATCACAAGCTTGAAATGCGATGACACTTTTGATCTTGGGGACGAGGAGCTTTCGTTGGACATCAGCGGGGCAAGCAAGATCAAATCACTGAGTGTCAATGCAAGGAAGTTGGACGCTGAGATCAGTGGAGTGTGCACCTGCAAGTTGTCCGGAAACTTTCCCGAAAAGGCTGAGCTCGATCTATCCGGAACGTCCAAAACTAGTTTCCAGATCAACGCCGACAAACTTGAGGTTGACATCAGTGGAGCCACCAAGACCAACATTGACGGGAAGTTCGGTAAAGTCGAACTTGACGCATCCGGGACAAGCGAGGTCAACCTGAACGGGAAAGTCGGCACACTGGAGGTTGACGCTTCAGGAGTATCTAAGGTAAAGGCTATGGACGCCGAGACCGAGAACGCTATCCTTGAGACATCCGGAACGGCGAATTGCAGTGTGAACGTAACCCGTTCCATAATGATCGAGGACGCGACCGGTGTGTCCAACATCAACTACAAGGCTCCTAAGGATCTTGGTGTGATGATTAAATCGATCGGAAGATCCGCTTCGGTTCAGAGGGTCAATTAATTTCAGCCTGTCGAAGTGACCGCTAAAGGGCTTGCAGGGAGGCGTGGCAAAGTGTCGCGTCTCCCGTTTTTGCCATAAAGAGGTACTCCTCGTCACTGGCCTTGCGGATTCCGAACGACACATCATCGCCGCGATGAACCTCACGCCGGAAATTGATGTCTATCCTGGTGAACAGCCCGCTTGACAACACGCTCTCCGGCAGGAGGTTATAGAACATCTCTATGTAATGGGTGTTGTTCAGATGCCCGTTGAAGTCACACTCACTGTAACCGACCTCCTTGTGCTTGATGAAATCCGGCAGGAAATCGATTATACGCCTTGGACTTTTGCAAGGAATAGGAATATCCACGTCCGTAAGCCCGAGCTCAGGGAAAATCGGCTTTCTGGTGTGTATGTCGATCACGCACCACTCAGTTGTCCCTCGGCCGATCTCCTCTCCTTCCGCGTCCGTCAACTTGACGCATCTGTTATATGTAAGACCTTTGCCTTTCACCGGCCAAACCTTGACGTTATAGTTGTCGTAAAGGCTTGGCCGGTCATCTATCTCGAAAGCCGAGCGGAGCAGGACCCACGAACGCCCCGCTTTTCTCATCACATCGATTCCGCAGCCTTCCTTGCGGATGTTCTGTCCGATCGCGTTGATGATGCTGCCACAGATGGAAGGCACGGTGGCTTGACCCTGATAGTCTATGTTCTCCGGAGCCACGGAATATTCAAAAGTGTTTATGATCTGTTCCATAATCATTGTGTTTGATTTCTCGTCTGCAAAAGTACCGTATTTGCTCCTTGTGACGAAGAAAGTGTTTTCAGAGGTATGAAAAATGTCACAAAACCCTTGTTTGGCGGAAAAATTGCAGTATTTTAGGGACGAAAATCCAGACTCGGGAATTTCGTCCCGGCATATCACGGGACGGTTTTGACGGGATTGGGACAAGTTTTAAGGCTATGAACACACCATTGAGGGTCTCGAAAGGCTACGCCAGCCAAGTAAAATACGCGGTGCTGATGCCGCTGTTCTTCTTCGTGTTTTGCTTTGTCTATAATCCGTTCTCTTTGTCGGATTTTTACGACATCGGAGGAAAATCGTGGACATTCCATCTGCTGATGCTGTCCTGCATTATGATCGGTGTACTGGCCCTGACACGGCTTGTTTTCTCGTTCCTCTACAAGTATATTCCTTTCAGATGGTGGCATTATGCGGTCTGGTGCTTCGGAGAAGTGCTGGTAACGTCGTTCTTCTTCGCGCTCTACACCTCGCTGTTCTACAAGAAAGCCGGAGGTATGCCATATTTCACGGCTCTTTCCTACTGTTTTGAAGTCGTGTGCCTGACGCTGGTCTATCCATACCTGCTCTGCATTCTGCTGAGGATCATATCCAACAAGAACTACGATCTGGCCAACGCCGGGCAGGCTCCGGAGGAGTCTCTGGTAAAGTTCTACGATGAGCACAAAAGGCTGAAACTGACGATAGACCCTTCGGCCGTGCTTTATGTCAGCGCGGAAGCCAATTATATCAACATCCACTATCTGGAGAACGACCGTGTCAAGACATACCAGCTGAGGAACTCGATGAAAAGCCTTGAGACTGACGCCCTCAAGCACGGATTCGTGCGCTGCCACAGGTCATATTACGTCAATCCTCGCCACATCAAGGTACTGAGCAGAGACAAGGACGGTGTCATCTACACGGAGTTCATCCGCGACGGAGTCGGGCATATTCCCGTCAGCAAGCAGTATTACGACAATCTAGCCAAATTACTGTAAATAACCAAGAATCCTGACATTAGGGTCACGGGAAAGCTGGCCGGGGTTCGTCCCGGGCTCTCCCTCAGGAACCGTCAACCCACGCACCTCATAGAATTTTGTCCAGAATTCAGTCACCCTTCCGGCGCTGTCGTGAAAGGACATCGGAATCGTGCCGAAAACAAAATGCTTATCCCCGCTCCCTGTTACTTTCGGATTCATATCTTTCACATCATCACGCACCACCGCCATTCCTTTCACATTATGGCCACGTTCTTTTAACCTGTCTTTGAAAACAAACGACTTCTGCACGAGTTCCGAACAATAGATCGCGCTGTCACTCGGCATAAATATGTCATCGTAGGGCCTTCCGAGGAACTTTCTCGCATTCGCCACACTCTCTTCAACGTCCACCCCTTCAATCCTCCCCACAAGCACTGACTCCCTATCACTCAATCGGACCAGAAAACTGTCCAACGGGTTTTCCACAACTCCATATTCCGGAATAGCCTCAACGACGTTCCCGTCTGAGAAAACCGCGATATGATCGATTCCAAGTCCATCCACCCCGTCCGTCACATCCGTGATGTTGTTCCCTTGGCCATTGACCACGAACAACAGGTCCCCACTCCTCAAATCAGTGATTGTAATGCCTTCTGAGCATGCGACAACGCCAAAGGCAAGCACCAGAAGAAGTGCTTTTTCCAATATCTTATGAAAATAATTCAACATCATTACATTTTTCCGGACACAAAAATAACGAAAACACCCCACACATAAATCATAATCAGATAAATTCATACTGTGAAGAAACTCCACACTCTAAAAGCGGGATGAGGACCGAAAGACGCTTGAAAAGTGATAATTGTCCCTCTAAAAGCGGAATTTCCACAAAAATACGCCCGTAGAAGAAGCATTATTGATCCGACAAGCTTGCCGATACGCTCTTGTGTGGAAAATATCGTGCAAAACAATGATACTCAATAATGAAAACAAATATTTTTAAGGTCGTGGACACTAAAGAAACACAAACTTATGTTTCTTTATGTAAATATTTATGTTTCTGAATATTAGATAATGAACAAAGTGTTATTTTAGACGAAAAAAAGTATGAACAAGAAGCAACGCAATGAACTTTGGAAAGAGTATCGAACATTGCCCAAGTGGTACTACCATATGGTGTTCGACGCTATTGAGACCGGGCAACTGTTCAATGATGAGGAAGAATATGCAAACGGAATGAACATAATTGCGATCGGGCAATATATTCATAGAATATCAATCCTTATCTTCAACCTGATGGTCAATCACGGACATATTCTCGCGTCGGCGACTGGAAACGACCTTGTCAACTTCTTCTTTTACGTCAAAAAGCGTCTCAATGCCAGACTTGTCGCAGATGGTCATAAACCTCTTCCCGAAAATTATGGATTCAAGCTTGTACGAGTAGAGGACGAAAGACAACTTGCCGACACGATTGTCTATATCGCAAGGAATCCGTTCAAGGCCTGCTCGAACCTGACAGCATCAGGCTATCTTTGGGGATCCGGGAATTTGGTTTTCAGCGAGATAAACAGATTGTTTGACAAAGTCCAGATCAAGGATCTTACCGATAAGTTTTGCAGAGACACATTCAAGACAAGGATCAAACTTCCAGACCGATACTATTTTAACAGGGAGTTAGGCTTTATTCTTCCTGAATCATATGTGGTCAAAGGCAAGGTTGACAAAGTTCTGAAGTCATCTTGGAACTATTGCCACAGGATAATAAGGGACATAGATGCTTACGTTAATATTTCGGAAGGACTTGGAGAGAGTGTCAATCTGTCCGAAGAGGAGGTGAATATGATCATCAAGAAACTCATAAAGGATGAATATAAGGTTGATTCAATTTTAGATTTAGGAGTAGATGATAGATGCCGATTGGCTATCGTTCTCAAAAAGAAATACAGACTTGACACAAAAAGGATTTCAAGAAAAGTGCGGATTGAGTACGACATATTGAAAAAGCTCTTTGGATGATTAAACGTATCGCTAAAGCGGTTCTCCAGAAGCAAGATTAACGGCGAAGGGCGCCTGTGGAAGAATGATTTGCACGCTACGAGCGTGATTAATAGTGAAAAACGCTTGTGGCAGACGTGTAAATCCTCCACGGGCGGTTTTAATGGGGAAACACGCCTGGCGAGAATGGGAAGAGATGATAAGGGAAAGGATACAGAAATGGCCTGAAATCCTACTGGAATCCAGGCCTTAAATTGTTATAAACTATATTCCTGACTATTCAGCGGAATCGTCATCTCCGCCGTATTTAGAGATGTTGTCATCCGGAAGGGTGGTGTCGGCCGGAGCGTCAGCTGAAGATCCTGCAACATCCTCGTTCTCGGCGTCCTCCTCTCCCTCAAGCCATCTCTCAAGAGCCTCGGCATCATCGGTTTTCACCTTGATCTTCACAAGGTTGATGGAATCATCCGTCTCGACGGTAACAGCATAGAAACTGGTGCCGTCAGGTTTTGGATACTTGACAAGGTCAGGGAGATAGTCGCTGAAGCCTCTTGGATATTTCTCATTGAACGCTGCGGCAAGCGCTTCGGACATATTCTCGTAGCTTACCACGTGTCTTTTCTTCTGATCTGGTGCCATACTCATATAAACCAAATAAAGTTTTCGGGTGCAATATTAAGACATTTTTCCGAATTGAGAAGCAATCCGCGAACTATTTTCTGAAAAAAAACGATTTCTGCCGTTTCTTCTTCTCCGGATCACGCTCCACAAAGACCGGTTTCATCGTTCGAGGATCGATTCCGGTGTAGTACATCACGGATGAGGTGGTCATCGGAGTCGGTGTGAAATCCTGCACCTGATCCATATATATTCCTTTCAAAGCAGGATTTTTGGACAGGTTCTCCATATCCTTCATCGTGCAGCCTGGGTGCGAGGAGATGAAATATGGAACGATTCCGGTGCGCCGTCCGTTCTGGGCGCAGATCTTGTCGAACTCATAGCGCAATCTCTCAAAGAGCTTGAAAGACGGCTTGGCGATGTACTGGAGCACCTTGTCCTCGGTATGTTCCGGAGCCACCTTCATTCGGCCGGATGTGTGGTCAAGAATCAAAGTCTTGAGGTAAGGCTTGGATGTCTCGTCCACAAAGCCTTTCTCATCGAGGAACAAATCGTAACGGATCCCGCTGCCGATGTAGGAATGGCGTATTCCCGGCACGGCATCGACCTTCCGGTACAACTCAAGCACCTGTTTGTGAGAGCGGTTCATATTCGGACACGGAGCCGGAAACAGACAGGATTTCCTGCGGCATTTGTCGCAAAGGTCCGGGTTCTTGCCACGCATCATATACATATTGGCCGTAGGGGCCCCGAGATCGGAGATATTCCCCGCAAAGCCTGGCATCTTGGCCAATTTCTTAACCTCAGCGACTATGGACTCCTGCGAACGGGACTGGATGAACTTACCCTGATGCGCGGCGATGGTGCAGAAATTACATCCTCCGAAGCACCCTCGGTGAGTGATGATGGAATCCTTGATCATGTCATAGGCCGGGATCCTCTTCCCCTTGTAGCGCGGATGCGGCAACTTGGTGAAAGGCAGGTCCCAGAACGAGTCCATCTCCTCGGTCGTGGACGGTGAATATGGCGGATTGATCTGCACATAACCATTCCCGACAGGCTCGATGATCGTCGCCGGATGCATCATATTAGCATGAGTCTCAATCAGATGAAAGTTCTCGGCGAACGCTTTTTTGTCCCGTTTGCACTCCTCGAACGAATGAAGCACCAACGGCTCCTTGACCTTCCACTTTCCGCTCATAAGGAAAGCGATCTGCGGGATCCTATGGATTTCGTGAATATTCCTCTGCGCCTCAATGGCTCTCGTCAGTTCCAACATCGGCTTCTCCCCCATCCCGTAGCAAAGGTAGTCAGCCTTGCACCACTGCAATATGGACGGAACAAGTTCATCTTTCCAATAGTCATAATGGGTAAGCCGACGGAGCGAAGCCTCGACTCCCCCGATGATGACCGGAACATCGGGATAGAGTTTTTTTAATATGTTCGTATAGACACTGACCGCATAATCCGGCCTCTGTCCGGCCTTGCCTTCCGGCGTGTAGGCGTCATCGTGACGGAGACGCTTGCCGGCAGTGTAATGGTTCACCATCGAATCCATAGCACCGGCGTTCACTCCGAAATAGAGCCTCGGAGCGCCTAACTTCTTAAAATCCCTGAGGTCATCCCTCCAGTTAGGCTGCGGAACGACAGCGACCCGGTAGCCGAAATGCTGGAGCCAGCGGGCTATGCAGGCCGTGCCGAAAGAAGGGTGGTCCACAAAGGCATCACCCGTGAAAAGGATGATGTCGATGTAGTCCCACCCTAAGGCTTCAACCTCCTTTTTGGAGGTCGGGAACATATAATCCGTTTCGGACATCTGGATATTCCTACATTCTCTCAGGAAGTTCGATTCCGAGGATGCCCATCGCCTTGCGAAGGACAGCGGAAAGCGTGTCGATCAGCACCAGACGCATCTTGAGCACATCCTCGTTCTCCTCCTTCAGGATCGGAGTGTCGTGATAGTACTGGTTGAACTCCTTGGCGAGGTCGTAGGCATAGTTGGCGATGACGGCCGGTGAATATGCCTGCGCGCCTTCGGCTATCTTGGCCGGGAAGGCGTTCAGCAACTTTATGAGTCTGATCTCCTTGGCGCTGAGCTCGACCTTCGGCAGAGGAGAGGCGGCATATTCAATGCCCTTCTCCGCGGCCTTGCGCAGGATGGAGCGGATTCGCGCGTGGGTATATTGGATGAACGGGCCGGTGTTGCCGTTGAAGTCGATGGACTCTTTCGGGTTGAAGAGCATCGTCTTCTTCGGATCCACCTTGATGATGAAGTACTTAAGGGCGCCGAGACCTATCATGTGATAGAGCTTCGCCTTGTCCTCCTCGCTCATGTCGGCCAGTTTGCCGGACTCGTCGGAAGTGGCTCTCGCCTCCTCGTACATCTTCTGGATAAGGTCATCGGCATCCACAACTGTTCCCTCACGGGATTTCATCTTGCCCTCAGGCAGCTCGACCATTCCGTAGGAAAGATGGAATATGTTGTCGGACCATTCGAATCCCAACTTCTTGAGGATCAGTTTCAACACCTGGAAGTGGTAGTTCTGCTCGTTGCCGACCACATAGACGTGAGAGTCAAGGTGATATTCAGCGAAACGCCTTTCGGCCGTTCCCAGATCCTGGGTGATGTAAACCGACGTTCCGTCAGAACGGATGAGCAGTTTCCTGTCAAGTCCGTCGGCCGTGAGGTCGCACCAGACGGAGCCGTCCGGATCCTTGACGAACACTCCCATATTCAAACCCTTCTGTACCAACTCTTTGCCGAGAAGGTAGGTCTGAGACTCGTAGTAAACCTTGTCGAATGTGATTCCGAGAGCCTTGTAGGACTCGTCGAAGCCCTTGAGCACCCAGCCGTTCATCCTGGCCCACAGATCGCGGACCTCCTTGTCGCCGGCCTCCCATTTCTGGAGCATCTCGTGGGCCTCCCTAAGGCAAGGAGCCTCCTTCTTGGCGGTCTCCTCGTCCATTCCCCCGGCAATCAACTCCTCGACTTCCTTCTTGTAGATGTCGTTGAAAGCCACGTACATATCCCCGACAAGATGGTCGCCCTTGATCCCCGTGGACTCCGGAGTCGCGCCGTTGCCGACCTTCAGCCATGCAAGCATGGACTTGCAGATGTGCACTCCCCTGTCGTTGACAAGGGTGGTCTTGATCACGTTGTTGCCGCTGGCCTTCAGAAGCCTTGACACCGAGTCACCCAGAAGGTTGTTCCTGATGTGGCCGAGGTGCAGAGGCTTGTTGGTGTTCGGCGACGAGAACTCGACCATGATGTTCTTGCCGGTCGTCGGCAGGTCACCGAAGTCCTTGTCCGCAACGATCTCTCCGAAAAGTTCGTTCCAGAAGAGATTGGAGAACAGAAGGTTAAGGAAACCTTTGACGCAGTTATATTCAGAGATTTCCGGTACGTTCGCCTTCAGCCATTCTCCGATGGCGTTGCCCGTGTTCTCCGGAGTGGAGTGCGACAGACGCAGGAGCGGGAAGACGACGAGCGTGAAGTCTCCGGTGAATTCCTTCCTTGTGACGGAGACCTGAAGCGCCGACGGTTCGATGTCGGCGTTATAGAGTGCCTTGATGGCTTCTGAAGCCTTAGAGGCGATAAAAAGTTCCGGGGTCATTAACCGAGATAGGTTTTAAGAAGTTTGCTTGCGGATGGTTTCTTTAGCTTGCGGATCGCCTTCTCCTTGATCTGGCGGACTCTCTCTCTTGTGAGGTCAAGCCTCTCGCCGATCTCCTCAAGGGTCATCTCCTGACAGCCGATGCCGAAGAACGACTTGATGATCTCGCGCTCACGGGTCGTCAGGATCTGGAGAGACCTTTCGATCTCGGTGCTTAAGGACTCGTTCACAAGGCCTCTGTCGGCCATCGGCGAGTCGTCGTTAGGAATCACATCCAGAAGGCTGTTGTCCTCGCCCTCTACGAACGGGGCATCCACAGACACATGCCTTCCGGACACCCTGAGGGTGTCGGAGATCTTGTCCTGCGGGATGTCTATCATCTCGGAGAGTTCCTCATTGGAAGGGCTTCTCTCGTTCTTCTGCTCGAACTGTGAGAGGGCCTTGTTGATCTTGTTCAAGGATCCTACCTGGTTGAGCGGAAGCCTGACGATCCTGGACTGCTCGGCGAGAGCCTGAAGGATTGACTGACGGATCCACCACACAGCGTATGAAATGAACTTGAAGCCTCTTGTCTCGTCGAATTTCTCGGCGGCCTTGATCAGGCCGAGGTTACCCTCATTAATCAAATCCGGAAGGCTAAGCCCCTGATTCTGATACTGCTTCGCAACAGAAACCACAAATCTAAGGTTGGCCCTTGTGAGTTTCTCCAAAGCTTTCTGGTCACCCTTGCGGATTCTCTGGGAAAGCTCTACCTCCTCTTCCGGAGACACCAACTCCTCGCGGCCGATCTCCTGGAGGTACTTGTCCAGGGACGCGCTCTCGCGGTTGGTGATTGACTTTGTAATCTTTAATTGCCTCATATCTTGTAATACACAAATTTCCCTGACGGAAGGCGCGGAGCCGTTTCCGTCAGGGAAACACTATCCTATAACCTTCATCAACTACTCTTTACTGAATCCGAAGAAGGCTTTTCTACCGTTGGCTGTGACACCTTCGATATAAACCGCCCTCTTTGCGGACTTGGCGATGTTCAAAACATCCTGAGGTGTGCCGACCGGCTGATCGTTGACGTAGGTGATGACCATTCCTTCCGAAGCGCCTGCCTCAAGCATCTTGCCGCTTCCGACGGATGTGACCTCGACACCTTTCTTCAGACCGAACTTCGCAAGAGTCTCCTTGGAAGCCTCCTTCAGAGTCGTACCGAAGAAAGCGATCTCTCCGTCACCGACCACAGTACCGTTCTCGGTGCTGCTGCCCTGGAATGTGACCTCAAGTTCCTTCTCCTTGCCGTCACGGATGATCTTGACCTTAGCCTTGTCACCCGGGTGGAAGGTATTGACCTTGACCTGAACTGCGGAGCCACTCTTCACATCGGTTCCGTCAATGGCCACAATCACATCCCCTTCCTTCATTCCGGCCTTGTCAGCGGAGCTGCCTTTCGCAACCTCTCTGATATATACGCCTTCCGGAGAAGAAAGTTTCAATTTTTTCAACATATCATCGACAGAATCATATTTCAGATTCTTGGCAAGACCTTCGCTGAGATCAGACATAGCGATTCCAAGAACGGCTCTCTTCACTGACCCAAAGTCAATCAAGTCTTCTACAACCTTCTTCACAATATTCACCGGCACAGCGAATGAATATCCCGAATATGCTCCCGTCTGTGAAACAATAGCGGTGTTGATGCCGACCAGTTCGCCGGTCTTGTTGACAAGGGCGCCACCGGAGTTGCCAGGGTTGACAGCCGCGTCGGTCTGGATGAAGGACTCGATCTGGATTCCGCCATTGTTTCTCTCACGAGGATCGTGCGCCATCGAACGTCCCTTGGCGCTGACGATGCCGGCTGTGATGGTGGACCTGAGCTGATAGCCAAGAGGACTGCCCACGGCCAGAACCCACTCACCGAGCCTCAACTGGTCGGAATCCCCGAACGGAAGCGTCGGAAGTCCCTGAGCGTCAATCTTTATCAAAGCGACATCCGTAGCCGGGTCAGTACCGATGACCTTGGCGTCATATACCTTGTTGTTATTCAGGGTGACCTGTACCTTCGTCGCGTTGGCGACCACGTGGTTGTTGGTCACGATGTAGCCGTCAGGACGGATGATCACTCCAGAGCCGCTTCCCTGCTGCTCTCTTGTCTGAGGGCCTTCATCCCCGAAGAAGAAACGGAAGAACGGATCCGCCATCTGATATTGCTGAGTCACCGTCACCTCCACATAAACAACAGCATCAACCGCAGCCTCCGCGGCGTAAGTCAGATCCGGATAGTCCGACTGTGCCAGATTGACAGTCTTTGTGACCGTTCCGTTCTCTGTACTTGTCACATTGTCTCCATCATTCACGGTGGCCGCCTTGACGACACCGTATGCCGCCAGCACGCTGAACAATACTGACAGCACCACTGTTAACAAACCTTTTTTCATTTCTGACATATTAATTAAATTTATCAATATTCAATCACAAGCATCCGGATGGTGTTTCCGAAGCCTTAGGCAAAAAATCAAATATGATGCCATAATATTAAGGGAATATTCGTATATTTGCCTTTTACAGAGGCCACCCTCCGGCGGCCGGAAAACAATGAATTAAAAAACACACGAATATGAAACTCAACGTATCAAGCTCCGAGCTTCTGAAAGGACTGATGGACATCTCCAAGGCCATCCCGGCCAAGTCCGCTCTTCCGATTCTGGAAAACTTCCTGTTTGACCTCAAAGGCAACATCCTTGAGGTCACCGCATCGGATTCGGAGCTCACCCTCAGGACTGAAATCGAAGTGGACACCACCGAAGAGGAAGGCAGGATCGCCGTTCCCGCAAGGCACATCATCGACCTTCTCAAGGAGCTTCCTGACCAGCCTGTATCGATCTGCACCGCCAGCGACAGCTCGATCGAGTGCAAGTGGACAAGCGGTAACTCCGTGCTGCCTTTCTTCCCTGCCGAGGACTATCCTGAGATCAAGGGGACGAGCGACGACGCGGAGAAACTTGAATTCCCGGCCGAAAGCCTGATAGAAGGCATAAACAGCACGATCTACGCCACGGCAGATGACGAGATAAGGCCGGCGATGAACGGAATATTCTTTGATTTCGGACCGGAATCCACCACTCTCGTGGCCTCAGACTCGCACAAGCTCATCTGCTACACGGCCAAGGAAGTGAAGACCCCGGAGAAATGCTCGTTCATTCTTCACAAGAAGCCGGCCGCCGTCCTGAAGTCCATCCTCGGGAAAGACGACGGAACTGTTGAGATCGCGTTCGATTCCAGCACCGTCCTCTTCACCTTCGGGAAGACTACCATGGTGTGCAGGCTGATTGTCGGCAAGTACCCTAAGTACCGCGATGTGATCCCTCAGAACAACTCCAGCGTGCTGAAGATCGACAGGGCAATGTTCCTGAATACGGTAAGGCGTGTGGCCGTCTGCGCCAACAAGGCCTCCAACCACATCAAGCTGGATCTCAAGCCGGGACAGATGGAGATCACCGCACAGGATCTCGGTTTCGCCATCGCAGCCTACGAGAAGATCAACTGCGACTACAGCGGTGACGAGCTGACCATCGGATTCAAGTCAACATTCCTCACGGAGATCCTCGCCAACATGAGCTGCGAGACAGTCGTGATGAAGTTCGCCGACGCGCGCAGGGCTGCCCTCATCATTCCTTCAGAAGAGGATGATGAGAGCGGAAAGATCTGCGGAATCCTGATGCCTATCATGGTTTAACCTTCGGAGAATCAAAGCTATGGAACTTTCTCTTGAAAGGCCTCTGCTTTTCTTTGACATTGAGAGCACGGGGCTTAATATTGTCAATGACTGCATTGTCGAACTGAGTTTTGTCAAGGTGTTCCCTGACGGACACCATGATGTGAAGACCTGGAGGGTCTGTCCTTGGGACTACACTCTCCGCAAACAGCATCCGATCAATCCCGAGGCCAGTCAGGTGAACGGGATCAAGGATGAGGATGTCGCAAAGGAGAAGAAATTCATCGAGATTGCGGCCGAAGTCGTGGATTGGCTGAGAGACAGCGATCTGGCAGGGTATAATTCCACAAAGTTCGACCTGCCGATGCTGTCCGAGGAACTTGAGAGGGTACGTGCCTATTGTATGCGCAGGCTTGCGGATCCAAGGAACACTCCTGAGAACAAGGCCAAGGCCCAGGCAACCCTTGAGGCCACGGACATCGACCTGCACTCCAAGCAGATGATCGACGTGCAGACGATCTACCACTACATGGAGCCGCGCAACCTCAAGGCCGCATACCGTTTCTATTGCGGCGGAGAGGATTTCGAGAACGCCCATTCAGCCGAGGCTGACACTATGGCTACATATGAAGTGCTTAAGGGCCAACTGGATATGTACCAGACTCCGACAAAGTACCACGAGCAGGTTCTCAAGAACGATGTCGAGTTCCTGGCCGGAGTCGCCGGCCGTCCACGCACCGTTGACTATGCCGGCAGACTGATTCTCGGCAAGAACGACGAGCCGACCATCAGTTTCGGAAAGCACAAGGGCCACACGGCCAGGGAGGTATATGAGACCGAGCCGGCCTACTTCGCCTGGATCGAGAACGGTGAGTTCACGATGGACACCAAGCGACAGTTCGCACGCCTGAAGGAGCAGTTCGACAAGGAGAAAAAGGAAGCCGCCAAAGCCAGAGAGGCCGAAATGAGCAAGCCACTTGAGGGTGAAGCGTTTGACAGTGCAGTAGCCGGTCTGAAGGACAAATTCTCCGGCAAACTCTTTTAACTGTCGGCGGAATGCGGCATTTCCTGCGGGAAATTGATTTATGAATATAATAGTAAAGACATCATCCGGCCACATCACCGTTCGCCCGGACACAACGTGGGAGAAAGACAACGAGGACTTTTACCCTCCAGAGTTCGTGGACGAGTTGACATATTCCCCCGTCCTTTTCGCCCGCATCCTGAAGCCAGGCCGCAGCGTCGGGAGGAAATTCGCGTCAAGGTACTACGACTCAATCGGTTTCGGAGTCCTCCTCTACCCGGAGAATATGCTTGACGGCACCCCGGAAGGCTACGCCCAGGCCATCTGTCTCGACCACACCTCCTTCCTCCCGTCACCAATGTTTCCTCCAGAAAGATTGGAGAAAAACGGTCATTCCCGCCTGTTCCGGAACGAAGATGACCTTTTTGTTTTTGACCAACCATCGTTGAATATGATCGAGGATGCCATCGTTGAAGCCACAAAGCTACTCTACATCCGCACCGGCGACCTCATCGCCATAGAGTTGTCCGCCCGGACCCCGCTCACGACCCGCAACAATGCCATCACCAACATCACCGGCTCTTTCGGTCAAGACAAAGTCCTTGATTTTCAGATAATATTCTGAACGACGTTTCGTGATGGCCAGGGTTCAGTGAAGTGTCACCACAAACCCTCCGCGCTTCGCGCTCCGTCCCTCCCAAGCTGCGCTTGGGCCCCACCCGCTTATAGCCGCGGGTGGCTAAGGTTTGTGATGGCACTTCACTGAACCACAGTAGCAAAGTTTAGTAGCGACACCTCAATGAACAATGGCAACCAATAATATAGGGCTGGTCGTGATGGCCAGGAGATGCCAAGTACATAATCTCAATAGCCGCCGAAAAATCAAAAGTCAAATTTTGGTAACGTGCAAAATTTGACTTTTGCCTTTTTTCGGTGGCTAACTGATACTTTATCGCTTCGACAAGCCCAGCGACCAGTTTTTCCTTCTGGAAGTCCAGCGTGCAGTCACTCCTTCAGGGAAATCGGCGACCAGTTATTTTATCAGGAAGATCAAGGGCCTACTATGTCATCAAGCGGCGGAAGCCTTTGGCGATGCGGTCAAGGCCTTGCTGGAGACGGGCACGAGGGCAGGCGATGTTGATGCGCATAAAGCCATCAAGGCCGTACATCACGCCGGAGTTGATCCAGACCTTCTCATTGAGCAAGAGGCTGTTCTCTATGTCGTTAGCGGACATATCCAAAGCTCTGACATCCACCCACACAAGGTAGGTTCCTTCCAGTTTGCTGACAGGGAACTCCGGAAGGTTCTCCTCAAAGAACGACAGCAACGTGCGGTAATTCCCGTAAAGATATTCATTAAGCTCCTTGAGCCACGGCTCACCCTCGTTGTAGGCGGCCTGAAGAGCAAGCACACCGAAAGGATTCACCTCACACAACTCGTTGATATTGATTACCCTGTCGATGATTTTCTTCCAGTCAGGATTGTTGGTGATGATGTTGGATATTCCCAAACCGGCGATGTTGAACGACTTGCTTGGAGAGTTCATCGTGACGGTATTGTCCTGGGCTACCTGTGAGATAGAAGCCATCGGAGTGAAGTGATAGCCAGGCATTTCCAGTTCGCAATGGATCTCGTCGCTTATGACGATCACACCGTTTCTGCGGCAGATGTCGGCTACCCTCTCAAGGTCCTCACGAGGCCAGACACGTCCGCAAGGGTTGTGAGGATTGCAGAACAGCAGCACCTTGGCCATCGGGTCGGCTGCACGTCTCTCAAGATCCTCGAAATCAATGTACCAAGTGGCCTGATCACCTTCCGTGTCGTAGATCAGTTTGTTGATTGAGAGTTCACAAAGATTGTTCTTCGCGGTGGAGAAGAAACAGTTGTACGCCGGACTCTGGATGATCATCTTCGGCAATTCACCGTGAGGGCCACGTCCACGGTTCGGCTTCTCGACCACCTCGCCGTCCACAATCTCGTACTGCGTCAAAGCCTTGACAACCACCGACATCGCCGGAACCACCCCTGCAATGTAGAGGTACCAATCCTTCTCAGTGTGCCACCCTCTGCGGCGCTCCCACCAGTTGACGGCAGCCTCGTAGTAGGAATCCGGCACGTGGGTGTAGCCGAAAATCTCTTGATCCACACGATCTTTCAGCACGTTCACGATCTCCGGAGCCACCTTGAAGTCCATATCCGCCACCCAAAGCGGAATCACATCCTCCGAAATCGGCCCGACCGGACTCTCCGCATCCCATTTGACGCAGTTCGTGCCGCGCCTTATCGTCATCTCGTCAAAGTTATATTTTCCCATAATATTACAAATTTTCAAATTTCATTTCCTGCCCTCACGATCATCTTGTCAGAAAAGCCAAGTCGGCATATTCATAAAATCCAGCATTATCTTGACATCAGCAAGTGATTTCCACCGAACAGACTTCGAAGATAGCAAAAAACAATTAAATTTGCGATGATATGAGATTCTACGAATATATTTTCTTGGTCACCGCGTTTGCCGCAAGTGTCTGCGGATGCGCGCGGAATGTCAGCGGAGACTTGCCGCAGGACGTTATCGAACCGCAATTTATGAATATAATCCCGGAAGCCGATGGGGGATATTCATTGGTCTCTATCTCGCCGTTTGACGGGAGCAGGGACACGATATCCATCAGCCAACCTCTTGGCAGATTGATAGTTACGAGCACTTCCCACATCGGTTTTCTGGATGCCATCGGGGCGGACTCGGTGATTGTCGGGGTGTCGGGCGGTGAATATGTCTGCGACTCTTCAGTGACAGCCGGCCTAAGCAACGGAACGGTGGTGGACATCGGTTATGACGCAAGCCCTGACTACGAGAAGATAATGGCCCTGAAGCCGGACCTGCTCCTGACATATTCAGTCTCCCCTGTGAAGTCGCAGTTCTTCTCGAAACTTGAGTCGCTGGGAATAAAGACTTTCATTGTCAATGAGCATCTTGAGCGACACCCTCTGGCCAGAGCCGCCTACATACGCCTTTTTGGAGCGTTGACAGGGAATATGGCCGCGGCTGACTCGGTGCTTAAGGTCGTTTCGGACAACTACATTAGCCTGCGTGATTCAGTCCAAGGCGGATTAGGGGCAAACGATGCCTATGCGTCAGATAAAGGTGAATTGAATGCCGGTGACGAGAAACAGGGTTCCGGTGGAACAGAAGGGAATACCCCAAAACCGAGAAAAATTCTGGTCAACATCCCGTACAAGGACCAATGGTTCGTCCCCGGGCAGGAAAGCTACCTCACAACACTGTTCAAGGATGCCGGCGGCGAGATTCTCGGAGCCAAGGCCGGAAGCTCAGTCTCGGGCCAGATTTCGGTCGAGACGGCATATTCATTGTCAAAGGAAGCGGATCTTTGGATGAATGTCGGTTGGTGCCAGACTCTGGAACAACTCCTTTCCGTCAATCCCCTGTTCGACGACTTCTTGATGGATATTCAGGAAAACGCCTCGGCCAGAGGATACTCCAATGCCGAAGGATGCGCCACGAACTCCAGTGACACCTCCGCAAGCGTGGTCTGGAACGACAACAACCGCCTCAACCCCAAGGGTGGCAACGATTTCTGGGAAAGTGGTGTGGTACACCCCGACCTCCTTCTCCGCGACCTCATCGGAATATTCCGCGGCGAAGACAACCGTACTCCTATCTATTACAAATCAATCAAATAGCCAAACGCATCCCGCCTTCAATAACATCTTCCTTTCTTAGGTGCGCAAATATATTCACACCCTGAACACCAAGAGGCATATTCCTGAATTATATTGCCAGAGTCTGTATTAGTCTTTCGAAGGCTTAGCCGTTTATCACAAGGTGAACATCTGGGAGGCGCGGGTGCGGGGAAGGGTCTGGAGGTTGGTGATTTCCTTAGCGGTGAGGTGACCGTCAAGGCGAATCGACCTAAGGGCATCGGCGGCGGAGTCGAAGGCGAGAGACGGTGTGTTGTTGTTCTCACTTAGATGGCAGAGAAAGATGTTCTTGAGGCCGGGATGCCAGAAACGGCGGATGGCCGAGGCGCACTCATCGTTGCTCAGGTGACCGTTGCCTTGACATATACGCATCTTGAGTTCGTGTGGGTAAGGGCCCCCGATCAGCATTCCGGAATCGTAGTTCGACTCGAAGACAACCGCGTCGGCCTTCCGGGCATATTCAATAGCCTCGTCAGTCACCCTGCCGGCATCGGTCATCAGGAAGAACCTTACCCCTGACCACTCGATGAAATAACCTACGGTCTGGGTCGCGTCGTGCGGCACCACAAAATGACTGACCAACGGGAGCTCCTCTTCCGGAATATCCCCACGCAGTCTGATCCTGACAGGACCTTCATCCGGAAGGACACAACGGTAATCCGAGATGTAGTCCCTTGTGAATGTGTGATGCGAAAGAGCCTCGTGCAGCACGGCGGTCGCATATACAGGCTTTTTCAGATGCTTGCAATACGAACCCAGCTGTCTGATGTGATCAAGATGATCATGTGTCACAAGCACTGCCTGAAAGGAATCCACACCTAAGCCGTGCTCCATCAGAGTCTTCTTCAAACGCCGCTGGCTGACTCCAGCGTCGATGAGAAGCCCCGATCTACCGTCGGAAAGGAAATAGCAATTGCCGCAGCTGCCGCTGGAAAGACTAAAAAACTTCAGCATCACTTCTTCTCCTCTTCGCAATATTTCGAGATCACGCTGTAGGCATCACCGACACCGAGCTCTCCGGCCCTCGAAAGGTCGATGCAACCTTTCTCCTTGTCTTTCAGATAGATGAGTACAAGACCTCGGTTATAGTACGCGTCTCCCATATAAGGATAGACATTGATCGCCTTGGTGTAGCTGTCAACCGACTCCACGAACTTCGAGGACAGGCAGTAAAGATTGCCAAGGTTGAAATAGACGTACGGGATTCCAGGAAGGATCCTGTCAGCAGCCAGCATATCCTCGATGGCCTCCGAATAGTCATACGTCCGGCTCACCTGATCACGAACACGGGCTCTGGTGGTACCCTTGTCATCCATGGTCAAGGTCTGCACGTTGTTCTCGATGGATGAGATGAAATCGATCATCTCGGCGCGGAGCACACCCCTGTTCAAATAATAGAAAGCCTTGTAATATTCTGAATATTTTCCCTTGCCTTCGGAATTCACCGCGGCGTCGAACTGGTTCAAGGCTGAAGTGAATTGCTTTGACTGCACATCGTAGAGTCCTTTGATGAAAGCCCTGTCAGCATCTGTCAAGGACTTAGGATCCCCGGCGGCAAGATAGGAATCACCATAGAGCGACGCGTCGATTCCGTGCGCGAATTCAGGTTTGACAAGCGAGTCGGAATTGGAGACCGTCATCACGATCGGAGAGTCCGAGATGAACTTGTCGATCAGCGGGTTCTCGTAGCGGTGTCTCAGAGCGATGTTCTGGTTGTCACGCCGTGCCGCAAGGCTGAACTTGTAGAGTGATTTCAGACGGATGTTGATGTCCCTGTTCTGAAGAAGTTCGTTGTCGAAATCCTTTTTGGCGAAATCCGCGTCCAACGCGATCAGGGAACTGTACTTCTTGGTCGTGTCGGCGAACGACCCCTCGTCCGCGGCATTCTTCGCGCGGTACTCCTGAACTTTCTTCTGAGCCGTGTCGTAATCCTGCTTCGAGGACTTTGTACGGCCGAGCATATTCTTAACATACGAGCGGTTCAGATAGGCCTTGGCGAAGTCAGGGTACAGTTCGATGGCCTTGTCGTAGTCGTCAAGGGCATCCATCCAGCGTCCCATCCGGACAAAGTACGAGGCACGGTTGTAGTACGCGAGCACGTTCTCCGGATTGATGTTGATGACGTGGTCCATATCCGCGAGCGCATCCTCCATATTTCCGACCTGCGCGTTGATAAGGCTTCGGTTGTAAAGGGTAAGCGCGTTGCCCGGCTCATCCCTCAAAACTCTGTTCAGGTCGCTCATCGCGGCGTTGTAGTTGTTCTGGTCGTAGTACATCAACGCCCTGTTGAAATAGGCGAAAGTGTTGGTCGTGTCCAGGCCGATCGCCTTGTCCATGTCGGCTATCGCATCATTGTAGTCTTTCCTCAAGGCATAGACGCGGCCACGACGGATATATCCTTCCGGATCGAAGCGATCCAGCCTGATGGCTCTGTTGTAGTCCTCCAAAGCCTTTGTCGTGTCATTGAGGAAAAGATAGGAGGCTCCCCTGTTCAGATATGCGGACGGATCTTTCGGCTCCTTTCTGATATAGCGGTCAAAATCGGCCACAGCCTTGTCGAACTGCTGGGCAAGGAAATATGTCACTCCCCTGCTGAAATACAATCCGTCAAGCCCGGGCCTTAGTTCCATTGCCCTTTCCAGATCTTTCAAGGCCTCGTCGTACTTCCCGAAACGGCTGAGGGTTATGGCTCTGAAATGGTAGCCGTTGGTGAACACTGGATTGAGCCTTACTGAAGTGTTGAAATCAGCCTGCGCGCCACGAAGGTCACCAAGGTTGTATTTCGCGATGCCTCTGTAGAAAAAAGTCCAGCAGTCTGTCGTGTCCAGACGCGCAAGGATGTTGAAATGGCTGATTGCCTCTGAATATTTTCCATCCGCAAGAGCCGCGCGGCCTCTGAAATTAAATACGTCCTTATCGTACTGCGCGTTGGAGACCAAAGCGAGGCACAACAGGAAAAATAGAGTCAGCGCGAATCTTTTCATATAAATATATTTCACTTTAATCCTTAAAATTCCTAATTTTGTCGTTTGCAAAGATAAACATTTATCGTGCCTTGAAGACGCTTTTAAGTAAAATTTTCGCATTGATTCTCCTCACGGTCACCGCCGGGGAGCTTTTCGCGCAGCAATCGGAGGTCAAGATGGTGCCCTCTGGACGCAACGCCGAGAAAGTCATCAACTCAGACAACCTAAGGATGCAGGTTGAATTCCTCACGGACACCACATTCAAAGGCAGGGCGACAGGCTCACGCGGAGCCGCCGAGGTGGCCCTTTGGATTTCCAGACGCTACGAGAACGCCGGGCTCATGCCGTTTGACGGCAGTTGGAGCCGATCGTTCAAAGTCGGGGATGCCGTGGGACGTAACATTCTCGGTTTCCTGCCTGGAAAGAGAGAGGCATCCAAAGAAATGTACGTCATCATCGCCGCCCATTATGACAGTCATGGGATCATCGACGGAAATCTCTACCCAGGTGCTGACAACAACGCGTCCGGGGTTGTGGCCATGCTCAGCGTGGCGGACATGTTCCGCAAGATGAAAGATCTTGGACGTTCATACGGAAAGAATATAATCTTCGTGGCGACCGACGCGAAGGAAAAGAACTCTGCCGGTGCGGAGGCCCTGATGGACGACATCAGGAACGGCAGACTGAAAGATCCTGTGGACGGCGAGACGATCACGATGGACAGGATTCGCTCCACCGTTGTGCTCGACATTCTCGGAAGCACCCTTGAGCCTATCCACAAGGACAGAAAGGATTTCCTGATCATGCTCAGTGACGGGCAATATACTTTTGACCTCACAAGGGCGAACGAAGGACAGGGAATGGGGCTTGACATATCAACCAACTACTACGGCAGCAAGAGTTTCACCGAGATGTTCCACAGCCGGTTCGGCGACCAGAAGATATTCGTCCAGAACGGTCTGGTCTGCGCAGTGTTCACCTCTGGCATCACGATGCTGACCAACAAGGTCACTGACACCGCCGACACCCTCGACTACGAAGTTTTACGCAAAAGAATATTCCTGATCTTCCACTGGTTGGAAAAAATACTCTGACAATGAAAGAATTCTGGTCAATGATAAAGCGCTATGTCGCGCCTTTCAAGAAATATCTCGCCGGCTCGATAATTCTGAATATCCTGTCGGCGGTGTTCAACATCTTCTCGTTCGCGATCATCGTGCCGATCCTGCGCATCCTGTTCAAGATCAACGAGACGGTATATTCATTCACCCCGTGGAACGAGGTTTGGAATATGCCGTTCAAGGATCTCGGGGACGCGTTTATGGCGAACGTCTATTGGATGCTGGAGCAGCAGATCTCCGCGCTCGGAGCGTCAACCGTACTGCTGTTCCTGTGCATATTCCTGGTTGTGATGACCGCGCTGAAGACCGCCTGCTACTTCGGCTCATCCGCTGTGATGGTTCCGATCAGGACCGGAGTGGTGAAGAACATCAGGATGGACATCTACAACAAGATCCTCGCCCTTCCGCTCGGCTTCTTCTCGGAGGAGAAGAAAGGAGACATCATCGCCAGGATGAGCGGTGACGTGCAGGAGGTCGAGAACTCCATCACCGGCTCCATCGAGATGCTGATCAAGAACCCGATCCTCATCCTTTTTTATTTCGTCGCCCTTCTTGTCATCAGTTGGCAGATGACGGCGTTCACGATCCTGTTCGCCCCTATGATGATGTGGGTGATGGGAGTCGTGGGCAAGAACCTGAAGAGAAAATCACTTGAGGTACAGCAACTTTGGAGTGACGTGATGGCGCAGGTGGAAGAGACCCTCGGAGGACTCCGCATCATCAAGGCGTTCATCGCCGAGAAGAAGATGTCCGACAGGTTCGACAACGTCACCGAGGCGATGAGGAGAAAGAACAACCGGGTTACCATCCGCCAGTCCCTCGCCCACCCGATGAGCGAGTTCCTCGGCACCGTGCTTATTATGATCGTGCTGTGGTTCGGAGGAGCGTTGATCCTCGGAGGAAAATCGACAATCGACGCGCCTATATTCATTTATTATATGGTGATCCTCTACAGCATCATCAACCCTATCAAGGATTTCGCGAAGGCTGGGTACGCCATCCCTAAGGGTATGGCCTCGATGGAGAGGATCAACAAGATTCTGGACGCGGAGAACGACATCATCGAGCCGAAGGAGCCGAAAGCATTGGACGGATTCAACGGGAAACTTTCGTTCGAGCACGTTAACTTCCGCTATCCGGACGGGCACAGGATGATTCTGGATGATGTGAGTCTGGATATTCCTAAAGGCAAGACAATAGCGATCGTGGGTGCCTCCGGTGCGGGAAAATCCACCTTGGTGGACCTCATTCCGAGATTCTATGACCCGACCGGCGGAGCCATCACGATTGACGGGACGGACATCAGGGACATCAGGATCGCGGATCTTAGAAGCCTCATCGGTAACGTCAATCAGGAATCGATTCTGTTCAACGACACGATTTTCAACAACATAGCCTTCGGTGTCGAGAACGCCACGATGGAAAGCGTGATCGAGGCGGCGAAGATCGCCAACGCCCACGACTTCATTATGGAGAAGGAAGGCGGCTACGATTTCAACATCGGAGACCGCGGCATCAAACTGTCCGGCGGCCAGAGGCAGAGAATCAGCATCGCAAGGGCAATCCTCAAGAACCCGCCTATCCTGATCCTGGACGAGGCAACCGCATCGCTTGACACTGAGTCTGAGAAGATTGTGCAGGAGGCTCTTGACAGACTGATGTCAACCAGAACCACAATAGCCATCGCCCACAGGCTCTCGACCATCCGAAACGCGGACGAGATCATCGTTATGGACGAAGGTCGGATCGTGGAGCGTGGCAGACACGAGGACTTGCTGGCTCTGAACGGATATTATAGGAAACTCAATGATATGCAGGCACTTTAATGCCTCGCAGGAATATTCATAACACACCGCGATGAAAAATGTTGTCAGACAGATAAGGGTCCCGCTGATTGAAGGACTTGAGATGATGAATATGCAGGAACTGGATCTTGCGATGGAGAAAGGTGCGTCAAAGTTCGCCGTCTGCGAGCAGAACTGGCCCAAGGACGCCCCGTACGCTCCGGATTGCAACGGTTCCATAGCCCGCACAAAGACCCATCTTGCGGTCATGTTCCACGTGAGGGGGCTTGACCTCAGGGCAACCGCAATGGAGGACAACGGAAACAGTTGGGAGGACAGCTGCTGCGAGTTCTTCGTCACGGATCCGTACGACGGGACATACTACAATTTCGAGATGACCTGTGTCGGCTCGCTGCTTGCGTCCAAGAGGACGAGCAGGATCAACAAGACACTCATCCGGCCGGAACTCTTGGCAAGTGTCATAAGGCATAGTTCCCTGGAGCGCAAGCCTGTCACGATCAACGACAGGATATTCAGCTGGACGGTTGCTATGCTGATCCCGTTCGAGCTGATAGGAATCGACAGGGACAACCTTCCGGTCAGCCTGCGGGGGAATTTCTACAAATGCGGAGACCTTACCGCTCATCCGCACTTCCTCAGCTGGAACCCGATCAAGACCCCGAAACCCGACTTTCACAGACCCGAATTCTTCGGAGAACTGATTCTGAAATAAATCTATGAGTATGAGAAAACAACGGATTCTGGCTATACTGCTGTTCATCCTGTACCTCTGCGCCGTGGCGTACTGCTGCTTCGGTCGTTTCAAAGACTTACCGCAGATCGGACAGGACAGTCTGTGGGGAATCCCGATGGACAAGGTTGTCCATTTCATAATATTCTTCCCGTTCCCGATCCTTTGCTATGCGGCGTTCCGCCCTAAAAGCGAGAAAGGATGGAGGATAGCCCTGGCCGTGGCCATCATTTTTGCCATAGGTTGCGCCGTGGCGGCCGGAACGGAGATCGGACAGTCTTTCACCACCTACAGAAGCGGAGATCCGATGGATTTTCTGGCGGATTTCACCGCACTCGCCAGCACGTCGGTGATCACGTTGCTGGCCGAATTGCTGATATTCAAGAACAAACGATAGTATGATCAAACGATTAATAACCCTATTCGCTGTCGCCGGGGCATTTTCCACAGGCCTTGCGGCGCAGTCTGTAAAGGAATTCAAGGATGCGGTTGACTCACTCCAGACCCTTGTTGTCGAAAGGACAGGTGTGTCATCGCAGGTCAAGGCCAAGAAGGTCGTCAGACGAGGCTATGATCTTGACTTTTATTTCACACCGGCTATGGGGGATTTCCCTTGGCGGTCAAAGGACGTGAAGTGGCTCAGGAAGACACTCACGGATCTGATGCCGGAATCTTGTTCCAAGTACGGGATCGGGAATCTGTTCGTGGGCAAGAACAGGCTGGAATCATACGTTGTGCCGCAGGTCGGCAATGACGGGAAATCCATTGACAACAAATTCAGGACAAAGGACTTACGTAACACCCATCCGTTTATCACCAAAATGGATGAGGAAGACTTTTCCCAAGGTCTGGCAGGACGTAACATAGCCCTCTGGCAGAGCCACGGCCGCTATTTCGAGGAGAAGACCGACCGTTGGGAATGGCAGCGCGCGCCGACGTTCCAGACCGTCGAGGATATGTACACCCAAAGCTATGTGCTTCCGTTCCTGATTCCGATGCTGGAGAACGCCGGAGCCTACGTTATGACTCCTCGCGAGAGGGATCCGCAGACCAACGAGGTCATCTCAGACAACGATCCAGCTTTCGAGGATGGACGTGGAGAGGGTGTCAGAATCGAGGGAAGATATTCAGAGACAGGAACTTGGTCGGACGCTGGAATTGGATTCGCGGATGCCAGGGCGACATATTCATTGCTGGAGAATCCGTTTCAGATGGGAACGGCCCGCCAAGCGGAATGCCGTGAGAACCATAGGGGAAAGGCGGCCGAGGCACGCTGGACCCCTGAGATTCCGGAACGCGGGGAATATTCAGTCTATATTTCCTATAAGAGTCTGCCGCACAGCACTCCTTGCGCCCATTACACAGTCAGGCATCTGGGCGGCGAGAGTGAGTTCATCGTCAACCAGAAGATGGGCGGCGGCACCTGGATCTACATTGGCACATTCGAGTTCGACAAAGGTTCAGAAGGTTGCGTGATCCTTGACAACAGCGTCCCGAAAGGCTACAACGTCACCCGCAACGCTGTGATCACAGCGGACGCAGTGCGTTTCGGCGGCGGAATGGGCAAGATCGCAAGAGGCCTCAAAGACCAGCCGGTCAATGAATATACCACCTCAGGGATGCCGTCCTTCACGGAAGGAGCACTCTATTGGATGCAATGGGCCGGGGCCGATTCCACAATCCTGAGCAAATACGACAATGACTACACGTCCGACTACGGCAACCGTGGCGCGTGGGTCGGCTGGATGTCCGGTGGTTCAAGGACAAATCCAAAGGCCGAAGGACTGAATATTCCGATAGACCTTTCGTTCGCGTTCCACACGGACGCCGGTACGACTCCGAATGACTCGATCATCGGCACGCTGTCCATATACACCTTGCTGTGCGACGGCAGCGACAAGTTCGCCAACGGAGAGGACAGGCTTCAGCAGAGGATGTACGCTGACTTTGTCCAGACAGAGATCGTGAACGACATCCGCAAGGAATTCAATCCGGAATGGAGCAGAAGGGGCTTGTGGGACCGATCCTACAGCGAATCCCGCACGGCGACAGTTCCTGCGATGCTGCTCGAATTACTGTCTCACCAGAATTTCGCGGATATGAAATTCGGACTTGATCCGTCTTTCCGCTTCACTGTCAGCCGCGCGGTCTATAAAGGAATGCTTAAATACCTGAGCGCCCGCTATGGTTGCGAATATGCAGTGCAGCCGCTTCCGGTCAACTCTTTCGCTACTTCATTCACTGGTTCCAAATCCGTGAGGCTCAGCTGGAAAGCCACCGTGGACTCGCTTGAGGCAACCGCCGTCCCTACCGGATATATTCTTCAGACAAGGATTGACGACGGGGCCTTTGACAACGGCCGTGTGCTGGATGGATGCAAAGTCTCAGGAAACGAGATCTCAACCGAGGTCTCCATCGTCCCTGGGCACATCTACAGCTATCGTGTGACCGCATTCAACAAGGGTGGGAAAAGCTTCCCTTCCGAGACCCTCAGCGTCGGCATCCCGGAATCAGGCAACGGCAAAAACGTCCTGGTGGTCAACAACTTCACCAGAGTCTCCGCTCCGGCGTGGTTCGACACCAATGAATATGCCGGATTCGACGCGAGCCTCGATGCCGGTGTCCCATACGTAAAAGAAATCAATTTCATCGGCCCTCAGTACCAGTTCCGCCGCGAGCTGCCTTGGCTGGACGATGACAATCCTGGATTCGGAGCGGCCTGGACCAATGAGGCCGGAAAGGTCTTCGCCGGGAACACGTTCGACTACTGCGGAATCCACGGCAAGGCTCTCATGGCGGCCGGATATGCTTTCCACTCTTCGAGTGTGGCGGCGTTCTCCGCCGACAGGACCTTGGCTAAAAACGATGTGGCCTTGGATCTCATCTGCGGAAAACAGATCACTACCGTTGTCGGCACTGGCAAGGTGCCGGACAGGTTCCAGGTGTTCCCTACTGGCCTACAACAAGCCATCAGACGCTACACTGAGGATGGCGGGAACGTGCTCGTCTCCGGAGCGAACATCGGCACGGATGTCTGGGACGGGATCTACCCAGTGCACAAGGACAGCTTATACACGTCTTCAACAAAGGAATTTGTGGAGAAGACGCTTGGCTACAGATGGATGACAAACTACGCCAGCCGCAACGCCACTGTCAAGGTTAAGAAGAACGGCCCAATCAGTCTGAGCGTGCCGGAATTCCAATTCCACAAGGAGCGCAACCCGTTCATCTACTGCGTGGAGACCCCTGACGGAATCGTGCCATCATCTGATAAGTCGAAATCATTCCTTCGCTACTCAGACACGAACATCTCGGCCGGAACCTGCTTTGAGGGGAATGGTTACAGGACCGTCTGCATCGGCTTTCCTATCGAGGTCATCAGCGGGGAGGCCGCTATTGAACCACTGATTAAGGACATAATGAAATTTCTTGACAAATAACCAGTTATGACTACAAGAGAATCCGAACTCATCGAACTCCTGCACAAGGAAGTCAAGCCAGCCTTGGGCTGCACCGAACCGATCGCCGTCGCGCTGGCCGCCGCCAAAGCCACGGAAACCTTGAAAACAGAAGTCCCCGTACTCTCTGAATATGAAGTTGACGTGGAGGTCAGCGGAAATATTCTCAAGAACGGAATGGGAGTCGGAATCCCCGGGACCGGGATGGTCGGGCTTTACATCGCCTCCGCCCTCGGAGCGGTCTGCGGGAAAAGCGAGTATGGTCTTGAGGTGCTTAAGGACCTGACCGACAAGGATGTGGATACAGCGAAAGGATTGGTGGACGCAGGCAAGGTACGGATCAAGGTCGCTGAGAGTCCAAAGATCCTTTACGTCAAGGTCATGGTTAGTTCAGCCGGCCACAAGTCCTGGACTGTCATTGAGGACGACCACGACAGGATTGTCGAGACAGGACTCGACTCATCTGTCTCCGATTTCAGGAAAGGCGGGGACGGGGAGACAACACCGGTGAAATGCACGCTGGACTACAACCTGACTGTCAAGGAAATATATTCATTCGCCCAAAGCGCCACATTCGAGGACATCAAGTTCATTCTTGCGGACAGAGACTTGAACCTTGCGCTCGCGCGGGAAGGTTTGAGCGGAGACTATGGCCTCAACGTCGGCAAGGCCATCAGGGAGAACCAACAGGAGGTTTTCGGGGATGATTTCATCAGCTTTGCGATGGGGATGACCGCCGCGGCCTCGGATGCCAGAATGGCAGGATGCAAGCTTCCGGCGATGAGCAATTCCGGCAGCGGCAACCAAGGGATCACGGTGAGTATGCCCGTGATCGCTTACGCCTTGAAATACGACGTAGATGACGAGCGGCTGGCCAGGGCGCTCATCCTCAGCAATTTGGTCGCCATTCACATTAAAGGATATCTTGGAAAGTTGTCAGCCCTGTGCGGCTGCGTGATTGCTTCGACCGGATCAGCCTGCGGAATCGTGTTCCTCCGCGGAGGAAGCTACGACCAAGTCTGCTCGGCGATCAAGAATATGATCGGAAACATCACCGGTATGGTCTGTGACGGTGCCAAGGTCGGATGTGCGATGAAAGTGGCCTCCGGAGTGGCCTGCGCCGTCCAGTCCTGTGTCTTGGCCCTGAGGGGGACCTGCATCAAGGAGACCGACGGCATCATCGACAAGGACATCGAGAAGACAATCCGGAATCTCGGCCGTATCGGCTCCGCCGGTATGCAGTCAACCGATCACCTCATCCAGCAGATAATGCTCTGCAAAGAGTAGTTTAAGTCCAAATCAAGCAGCGGGGCTACGTATAACATAATCCCGCCGCCCGAAAACCTTGCATCAATCTTCAGAAAATATTTTCCTAATATTCACTCACAGATCGGCTTGTCCGGTAAAAGCTCTACATACCGGACAAGTTGCCCGAATCGTGCACTTCGTCCGGCAAAACCACTATTCCACCGGATGAGCTGAACGAATATTGAAATGTGAATATTAGAAACTATCCTTTTTCATTTCCTGCTCTCTTAATTTAAGGGAACTATATAGGAGTTGACTAACTTAATCTTATAGGAATGTTGTCCCGGGTGTGGTGTTCCGGACTTCCAGGTGCGTAAAACCCTACGCACCTGAAACGTCATCCGTTTGACAGTCAGCGAGTTTGTGTCCCAGGTGCGGAGATATTCACGCACCTAAGAGTCGTCGTCCCCGGTACAGGGCATCCTGTTGGTGTTCCGGACTTCCAGGTGTGTAAAACCCTACGCACCTGAAACGTCATCCGTTTGACAGTCAGCGAGTTTGTGTCCCAGGTGCGGAGATGTTCACGCACTTAGAAGTTGTCGTCCCCGGTACAGGGCATCCTGTTGGTGTTCCTTACTTCCAGGTGTGTAAAACCCTACGCACCTGAAACGCCATCCGTTGGATAGTACACAAACCGTACTGAACTATTACGAGTTGGCGACACCAGCATTTTGTGAATATGGCGGCACGCAAACACGCCCTAAGTGCGACGAGATGCCCGCGGATATGCCGCCTACCGATCTGGAAACCATAGGCGGCATACTACCGTGTCTCACTATGGCGTAGAAGCGTGATCGTATGCCGCTATTTTACAAAATGGCAATACATTAGTCCTTTGAAAAGGCAACCATGCTCGGAGCGCTTGCCGGATGTTGCGACTGACAGGAACGGGCAGCGAAATGCGATCAAACTTCAATGGGAACAGACGTAATGTGTAAGAGTAGTCAACTCGTATATAATTACCTTAATTTTTCCTAAACGAGGTATCATTTCAGCTCCACAACCAACGCAATAGCCCGTTCAATAGAAGACACATCGTTAATATTTATGACCTGCTTACTTTCATCATACGCATAGTGATATTTGATTAGTGCCATCTCTGCCATATACTTAAATTAAACAAATATAAGCATATATGTCATATATTCATCAATTGTGATGCAAGAAAAAAATTCAATAATACCATATGCTTTATCATTCGGATGCATAAAGAAAAATATTTCTGTTTTTTAAGACGAATTTTCTGTTTCTTTTCAATTTTTACGTTTAGTGTGCCGATATTGCAGACGTGTCTCTGAACGGTTCGGAGACGAATGTATTTAACTTCAACATATCAAACTATGAAAGATTCAGACAAACTATGCGTTGTTAATGACACGGCTGCTGAGACAACAGCTGTTGATGGCAGCAAGGGAAGCGGCACAGACTTAAGCGCCGAGGAGATGTTCAGGATGAGGTATGTCCTTTGTCGTGAGCTGATGGAAGAAAAAGATCGGTACAGGAACCTTCCTGAGGTGGAGAAGGATGCGATCGCACAGCGGCTCTCACAATCACAATACCTCAATCTCACCAGTGATTGGGCTTTCAAACACCTGTTCTACAATCACAAAGATCTGTTGGTTCTGCTGCTTAATGACATTCTTGACGAGACTATAACCAACGTTGAGTTTCGCGAGTCTGAGCTAACGAAAGTGTTTGAGAACGACAAGACTGTTGTATTCGATCTGTGGTGCAGGACAAGCGATGGCAGAGAACTGATTGTTGAAATGCAGAAGACATATAGAAAGGATCAGCGGGATCGTCTGTTCTACTATGGGGCTTCATTGATCCGCAATCAGTTGAAATCAGGGGGTAAGACGTATCACGTTAACCCGGTCAAGATCATTTGCATAATGAACTATGAGGAACCTCATACAACGGTACCGGATGGCAAGATCATATTCCAATATCGCACAACAGAAGTTGAGACCGGAGAATTATATGGGAATCAAATGTAAATCTATTTCTTTGAACTTCCAAGAGTTATGCGACTTACGAAAAATTTTGAAAGTCCGGTGGCAGGATGGTGCGGAATATTCAGAAATATAACTAACTTTGTCACATTGAGAAACGGAGACTACGGTCATTTCCAACGAGTTGTGGAGGCGATGACTATCCGCTCACTCAGCGAACAGGAAATTAAAGAATATTTCAGCGATATGATGACTCTTGAAGATATGGAGCCTTACATCGAAGGCGGACACGAACTTGGCTACCGTAAAGGTCTGGCCGAAGGGCTTGAGAAAGGCGTGAAAGAAAAAGTCGCATTTATCAAAGGTTTGCATAAGGCCGGAGTTTCAGCGGAAGTCATCGCATCCGCCGCCGGACAGAGTATTGAATATATTCAGAAAATACTTGAAGTAAGCGAGTAACGAAATACCAATACCAGTCACAATAAAGAACCTTTGGGCACAGAAGACATATTCTGTTATCCCAAAGGTTTGAAGTTTTTACTGGTGATAACGCCGCATCACAAGAAAAAAGCATCCACTTTCCAAAATAGGATAATGTCTCTTAATTCACCACTATCTCGTCGATGAAGATGAAGGCGTGGTTGCGGTTCTTGGTCACGTCGTCGCGGACGGCTTTGTACTTGATGTAGCGGGCCTTGGCGGTGACGGTAGTGCCTAAGGTGTGCAGGAGAGCGCAGGAATCGTTGTCCGGGATCTCCAACAGGCAGACGACAGGATCGCTGAAATTGACGCCGTCCTCCGAGAATGAGACCTCGGTCCTTACCGGGAATCCGACCTCGGCGGAAGTGTGCGAAAGGAACGTGGCCCCTACATAATGAATATCCTTGACCGCTCCGAGGTCTATCGTGACATCGACATCACACAGGAATCCCTGCCAGCGGCTGTCCTTGTAGAACCAGCCTCCGCGAAGGCCGTCCACAAGGGCGTTGTCACCTCCGGCGGGATAGCCGGCGGAATATTTCCGGCCATTGTAGGCGATCCTCGCTCCGGCGGCAAGATGCTCAAGCGGAACCAGGGACTCCGGCCTCGGGCCGATCTCGTTCCTCAAATCAAAAGCGTTGTAGCCTTTTGAGCGAAGGCACTCAGCGAGCCTGACGGCATTCTCCCGGAAACGAGGATAATCCTTGCTTCCAGCCGGACTCCAGCCGATCTCGGCGATGGCGAAGGCGCGAGGGTAGAGGAGGTACTCCATGTACTCCCCTGTCGGGACGAACTCGGACCAGAGGTTGGCCTGAAGGCCGAGGATGTGGGCGACATATTCATTGTCGATGCCGTCGGTCGGGTTGAAGGAATAGACCTGCTCAAGCGGACGGTAGCCGCTGAAGGACTTCGGCTGGGAGAACGGCGCGTCCTGACTGGAGTCGAAGTAGCAGTAGTCCCCCGGCGACATCACGACATCGTGTCCCATACCGGCGGCGGTGATTCCGCCCTGCGTGCCTCTCCAGGACATCACGGCGGCACCTTCGGCGAGTCCTCCGTCCAGGATCTCGTCCCAGCCGATGGCGTGACGGCCTCTGGACTCAAGGAACCTTGTCACCCTGTTGACCAGATAGCTCTGCAGCTCGTCCACATCCTTAAGGCCCTCGGCCTCCATCCTGCGGCGGCAGTCAGGACACTCCTTCCAATTGCGCTTCGAGGCCTCGTCGCCGCCTATGTGGACATATTCATAAGGGAACATCCCGATCACCTCGTCAAGGATAGCCTCGAACATCCCGAAAGTCCCGTCCTTTCCGGGGCAGAGGTCGCCAGAGATGCGGTGTTCCGTGCCGTCCGGGCTGAGGCAGGAGAGCTCAGGATAGGCCGCCAGCACCTCGCCGGAATGGCCGGGAAGTTCTATCTCCGGAATGATGTCAATATGCCTTGCGGCGGCATATTCAACAATCTCCTTCACATCGGCTTTGGTCAGATAGCCTCCCGATGCGAACGGAGCGCCTTCCAAGGAATATTCCTTCCCTCCGGCAACCCATTCCTCGTAAGTCTTCCCTACCCGCCATGCCGCCTTCCGGGTCAGTTCGGGATAGGCGTCGATCTGGATCCGCCACCCCGCGTCGTCGGTCAGGTGCAGGTGGAGCGTGCTCATCTTCACCGCAGCCATCGCATCCAACTGCTTAAGGATGAAGTCCTTGTCACGGAAATTGCGGGAAATGTCCAGCATCAGGCCTCTGTGGCGGAATCTCGGGTAGTCAAGAATCTCGCAATGACTCAGGGTGGAATCCCTGTCAAGCATCATCCCGAGGCTCGTCCTGGCGCGGTAGACACCGGTTTCCGTGAGGGCGAAGATGTCGATCCCCTTTTTCCCGACGGTGAGCCTGTAGGCCTCGTCCCGCGCGAATTCCGGAATATTCAATCCCTTGATTTCCTTGGAGAAGCGCCTGTCAGCCAGATGGACCCGAATGTCGCTCCCATCCTTTTTCAAGGAATATCCCTCACCGGAGGTCACGTATTTTACCGGGGCCGGTATGATGTCCCCGGGGCCGGAAATGGCTGACGCCGACGGCATGAGGGCCATCAGCGTCACCACAATCAAAAAAGTCTTTTTCATAAAGGCTATCTTTTGTCTATCAAAACACTCTTGATTCTTTTGAATATGTCCGTGTTCTCCATCACTCCGCTGAATCTCCAGGCGGACGCTCCATAGGAATAAAGCACCACCGGAGCCGCCGTGTGGCCTGTTGTCGAGTACTTCACGCCGAGACCGCTCTCCCCTTTAGTGAAATCCTTGCTGCCCGGAACCAGAGAGACACCGCCGGTCTCATGGTCGGCTGTCACGATCACGAGCGTTCCCTCGTGCGCGTCGGCATAGTCGAAGGCGCTGTTGACCAGTTTGTCAAACGCCTCCATTCTCCAGATCACATCCTCGGTGTTGTTGGCATGGGCGGCATGGTCGATCAGCGAGCCTTCGAACATCGCGAAGAAGCCATGCTTGTTGGCGCCGATGATCTCAAGCGTGTGCCCGGCCAGATCCGTCAGCAGGTCGGAATCCGTCTGCGTGGCCTCGATCTCCGGACCGTCATCAAACAGTCCCAGAATCGGAGTGGCCCTGGTGGTGTAGAACTCCTCCGGGGACCCGACATAGGTGAAGCCCGCGTCCTTGGCCTTCTCCACAAGGTTGACATCGGTGTATTTCGGCGCCGTGAAATACTTCCGTCCTCCTCCCACGATCACGTCAGGCCTGAACGCGATCAGATCCTCGGCGATGTTCTTTCTCTCTCCCCGTCGGGCCACATGGGCATAGAACGCCCCCGGAGTGGCGTCCAGAACGTACGATGTGACGACTATCCCCACAGACTTGCCTTTTTCCTTCGCAAGCCGGGCGATGCTGGCCGGCTTGGTGCTGTCCGGAAGCATACCGAGCATGCTGTTGTTGGTCTTGTGGCCGGTCGCCATCGCCGTGGCCGCGGCGGCGGAATCAGTGGTCTTGCTGTTGGCAGAGTAAGTCTTGACGATCGCCGCGAACTGCGAGCGGTCAAAGCAGGTCGGCCCGAAATCGTTGTTCGCCATCCAGGCGGCAGCGGCTCCAAGTCCCATTCCGTCACCGATTATCAGGATAACGTTCTTTACCTTTTCATCATTCGGAGCCTTTACCCCGGCTCTGGCCGGAGCGGCGATCAGCACCGCCAGCAAAACAAATGAGATAATCTTCTTCATCTTATTAAAAATAACACACTAACTGTCAATTAAGCAAGTATAAGGAACACGCACGGCCGCTTGCCGATCACGACCGGAGACTTCTGCCACTCCCTGACCGTCCGGGTCATGATGGTCTCGTCCGGCAGGGTGATGTCGGCGGCGATGCAAAGGCGGGTCTTCGGCTGCAGCGCGGCCAGCAGATCAGCCATCATCGAATCGTTGCGGTAGGGTGTCTCAATGAAGATCTCCGTCTGGTTCAGCTGCGAGGAGCGCCGCTCGATCTCGCGGATGGCCTTGCGCCGCTCATCCGTCTTGGCCGGCAGATAGCCGCAGAACGCGAAACACTGACCGTTGAGCCCCGACCCCATCAGCGCGAGCATCAGCGACGAGGGCCCGACCATCGGCACGACCTGTATTCCATGAATATGGCAGAGCGCGACCAGCCGAGCCCCCGGATCCGCCACAGCCGGCAGTCCCGCCTCGGAGATCAGCCCGACATCGGACGGCGATCCGTCCGGATCGGAAAACAATGACAGAAGACTCTCGACCTCTGAAGGTTGAGTGTGCTCATTCAGCTCCCTGAGTTCCAATTCGCCGATGTGTCCCCTAAGCCCCGCCGCGGACAGATAGCGCCGCACCGTCCTGGCCTCTTCGACAACATATTTCCGAATCGACCTCAGACGCTCCAGCACCGGAGCCGGAATGACCTGGGCCGGATCATATTCCCCCAACGGCGAGGGAATCAAATAAAGTTTTCCTTTAGCCATATCGCACACAAAGGTACAAATTCATTTGAATATCTCCGCAGCCCCCGCCGGAAGATTTTGCGGACGGAGCCAACACGCGCCGGGCACGCTTCCGGGCAAGCCTCCGGAGCGGATCGATTTGGCCGGGAGGGGGCACCAACAAGAAAAGAGGGCATACCATTGCATGCCCTCCTTCCGAATAAAGTCAACGAGTAGAGTATTTATGATGTCTTGTTATTTTTTCACATACACATCGAAATATTTATCCACTTTTCCGATTGCGACATAGACATATTCACTATCACCATCCCTCAGAGCTTCTATCTCGATTCCTGGATATTTGCCTTCGTAGGTCACGACCTTCGCAGCAAGTAGCGGATAGGACTTAGAGCAAAAGACTTTAATCTCATTTTCCGACAGGATAGACCTATCGACCAAGTCAGCTTTGCTTTTGTACTTCCCCGTTTTTGAGAAGCAGATGAACGCTTTCTGGCCTTTCTTGAGAACTACTCTATCCGAAGTCGTCGAAGTGTCGTAGTGCGACTTTTTAGTATAAAAATCAAAGAAATACATCGGATAGACCGTAACGTCGGCCTTCACGCTCACCGAGCCGGCCTTCACAGTAATTTGTCCATCTCTAATTTTGGTAACTCGGTTGGCGGTGTACGTGCCTCCACCTTTGTTTTCAAATAAGAAATGATCCGACCAGACAACCTCGTCCGTGGAGTTGAACGGCGTGACGGTGGCACTGAATGACTTCGTCTGTCCCTCGACAAAAAAGAGGCTCGTAGGATTCAGGGTAATACCCGTCGCAGGGACTTGCACAAGCACATCGAAAGATCTGGACACACTGCCTATCTTGACGGTGATCGTGGAACGACCTGCATTTGAAGCGAACACACTGAATCCGTTCCATTCTCCGCCTCCCATGGTCTCTTTTCTAACAGTGGCGACGCTGTTGTTTGAGGAGGTGACGGTGAAATCACCCTTAGGGAGGATGCGATTATCGATTATGTGATCATCAGTGATATCAAAATTCTTCTTTGAGAAGTAGCAAGTCATCCTTATGTTTTTATCGAGTTTATACGTGGAGCCATTAGGTACAAACTCATACTTATTGTCATTCAACCTGGCGAACCACATCGGATAGACCGTCACACCGGCCTTCTTGGTCACCGAGCCGGCTTTCACATCGAGCTCGAAGCCGACATAGTTGTCAAAGCCAAGCTTATTGGCGGTGTACGTCCCTCCGCCGTTGGAGGTGAGGTAGGAACTGTTCGGCCAGACAACGTTGTCCGTGGAGTTGGACGGCGTGACGGCGGCACTGAATGACTTCGTCTGTCCCTCGACAAAAGTGAGATTCCGAGGGGTGACATCAAGTCCCGTCGCCGGAATGGTCTTCTCGGTCACGGTCACCTTGAACGATCTGGACACGTTGCCGATCTTGACGGTGATCGTGGCTGTCCCTACAGCCTCAGCCCATACCCCGAATCCTGTGCATCTACGGTCAAGGGTCCCAACGTTAGCTACAGAGGCAATACCTGTGTTTGAGGAGCTTACGGTGAAATCAGTTCCGGAAAGGATGTCATGCCCGATGTATGCACTCTCTGATGTGACATTGCCGTTAGTTTTTGAGAAGTAGCATGCTATCGCACCGCCTTTAGCGATCTTTTCCGTAGATCCGTAAGGTATCATCGTCTTTTCTTCATGATTGACAAACCACATCGGATAGACCGTCACACCGGCCTTCGCACTCACCGCACCGGCTTTCACTTCAAGATTGAAGCGTTCAGCGGCATTGGTCTTCTTGGCGGTGTACGACCCTCCGCCGTTGGAGGTGAGGTAGGAACTGCTCGGCCAGACAACGTTGTCCGTGGTGTTGGACGGCGTGACGGTGGCTCCGAATGACTTCGTCTGTCCCTCGACGAATGCGATCTTCTGAGGGCTGACGGTAAGTCCCGTCGCTGGAACGGTCTTGTCGGTCACGGTCACCTTGAACGATCTGGACACGTTGCCGATCTTGACGGTGATCGTGGAAGAGCCTAACTTCTTGCCCACAACCCTGAAACCATTGTACTTGCTGCTGACGACCACCTTTTCCACAGTGGCGATGCCGGCTTCCGAGGAGCTGACGGTGAAATCACCCGCAGGAAGGATGTCATTCCCGAAGTAGGAATCGCCTGTGATTCCGGTCTTCTTCTTCGAGAAGTAGCAGGTCAGGTTGTCTCCTACAGCGATAGTGTTCGCGGAGCCGTCTGGCACCAGCTTGTCAGTGTAGAAATCAGCGAACCACATCGGATAGACCGTCACGCTGGCCTTCGCGCTCGCCGCACCGGCTTTCACTTCAAGATTGAAGCTTCCAGAATCGTCAGCCTTTTTGGCGGTGTACGACCCTCCGCCGTTGGAGGTGAGGTAGGAACTGCTCGGCCAGACAACCTCGTCCGTGGTGTTGGACGGCGTGACAGTGGCATTGATGGACTTCGTCTGTCCCTCGATGAAAACGACGCTCGTTGGGCTCAGGGTAA
>ERZ779895.379-NODE-379-length-63996-cov-5.958665_pt1 | contig 63996 bp, 60 predicted proteins | sample MGYA00511093_ERZ779895 | MGnify/ENA primary metagenome ERZ779895 (study PRJEB29588, sample SAMEA2142970) | human gut metagenome | biome: human gut; feature: human-associated habitat; material: faeces | place: Denmark | collected 2008/2010 ... | reverse complement strand
TTGGCTGGTATTTTGCTTTTGTTTCTGCGTCTTGCTACTGAAATGTTATTCTTCTCGCCCAGCTTTATTGGAAACTGTTTATAATAGGCATATCGAGCGCCAATGTAGTACAGTACGGAATTCCGTCATATTCAAGGCACAAATCCAATAAAGCAAAAAACTCGATGACCGCTTCCTTTTTTAGTAGAGAAGTTCGTCATCGAGTTTTAGTTTTTATTTTATTATTTATCAGGCTGCTTTATTAAGCTGCATCACTTTTTCAACGAACATAAAATTATATCAGTTTTTCCAACTGTTTAATAAAAACAGGTAAATCGCAAAGAACGACATCAGCAATGATATTCCAGTTCGTTCCATCATAATCATGTACCAAACGATGCCGAAGTCCTGCTATCATGCCCCACACAATGTCATTATGCTTCGCTTTATATTCACTGGACAAATTATAAACATGTTCGCCAATATTATATAAGGGAGTTGTAACCAACCATTGCAGAGCTATATCTGTCAATAAAGCTTCCTTTGTTATTTCATGAGCAGCAATATACTCATTTAATTTTACTGCTAAGTCATATATTTTTTGAATACGCTGCTTATCTGAATATTTCATGCTACCAGCAGTCTCTCTTTCATAATCGTATTATAAAACTCACTACCCTTGTTTATCTCATTGATTTCAAAAACATCAACATCTTTTTGTAAAGCTTCACGTAATTCTTCAGCAAAGGCAAAAATCATTGTAAGCTTAAAATTTTCTCCGCCAAATACTAAAAAGTCCAAATCGCTGCTCACAGAAGCCTCTCCTCTGGCATAGGAGCCAAATAAATAGATTCTTTGAACTCCGTATTTTGTAGCAATCGGCTTGACCACAGCTATAATATTTTCTATGGTAAATACTTTGTCGCTCATCGTTATGACTCCTTTTCTATGCATCAGTACATGATGTCTTATATACATTATATCAGTACTACACTTTAAGTACAAGGAACAATCGCTAAGCGATTGTTTGAAAAGCTGCCAGAAAAAAGAACGGAAAAAGAAACCCAGTAAAGAAAAAGGCAAGAAAAAAAGACTTTCACTTTACTAATGGCTGTTTTGGGCAATTTATTTAACCCGACCAGCAAAAAAACTTATAAAAAATTTTTTCCGGCGCAGGTTAAATAAAACGGCTTTTTTTGCCATTATATAAGTGAGAGGGTTAAACCTGCGCCCCGCTCTCTCGCTTTCAAGCGCACACCGGTTAAACGCCTGCAAGCATCATGGATGCAGCGCCAATATCGACGCCCTGATCCGCGTAATTGCCGCCGCTAAATAAAGTCAAACGCTCCGGTACTGTCTGCGCAGTTACCGGAGCGTTAATTTTTTGTTTATTATAATAATGAAACTATTTTTTAGAAGAGCAGCAGCACCATGCCTGCAACCAACGCAGCCACAATACCCAGCGCATTGCGTTTGCAAACCTCCATGGGGTCTACGCCGGCAATACCTGCGCAGATGATGGTTGCGCCTGCGATAGGAGAAATAGTACGGCCCAGAGTGCCGCCCAAAGCAGCGATAGAGCCCATATTCATAGTAGAAATGCCAAACTCTACAGCGTGCGGCGTTACGGCTTCGTTAAAAGCTACGGTAGCGGCGTCGCCGGAACCGGAAATCAGCGCCAGCAGGAAGGGGCCGAAAGTTGCGGCAATCTTTACGATGCCGGTGGAATTCAGCATCCATGCAATCAAAGCCTTGATAAGGCCCAAAGCGTTCAGACCGGCTACAAATACGCCTACGGAAATAATAATACCGATAATGTTGGCGTAAGCGTCGCCCATACCATTGAAGAAACTTTTCGTCAGCTCCACGGGATTCTTACGGGTAACTGCCAAGGACAGAATAGCGCCGATAACCATTGCATGGGGCACGCCCATTTTCAATACCGGCACGGTATTGGTGCTGCCCAGCAGCAGAATGATAACGGGCATCAAGGGCATCAAAGCATACAGAGGATTGATGGCAAAGCCTTCATCGTCAATCACAGCGCCTTCAGCCGGAACATAGCCTTTATTTTCCTTCAAAACAACGGCGATGACCGTCAGCACAGCGGCGGCAATAAGTACGCCAACTACGGTAGCCAGCATATGATTGCCGATAACGTCGGTAATCTGCACACCCGCCAGTTTGGCGATAACGCCGTTATGCACTAGGCCGGGGTTCAGCATACTGCCGTAAGTCCCGGACTTAACGGCGGCGGCAGCCATAGCCGGGTGAATACCGGCAGCCATCATAATAGGAATGAAGATAACGCCAACGGCAGCGCTGCAGCCTGCGGCGCTGGGAATAGCGATATTAACCACAAAGGTAGCCAGCGTAGCGCCGGGAATCAGCAAAAAACCAAGCTTTTTCAGCACCTTGCCGATAGCTACAACCAAATGCTTGTCGCAACCCGTGTACTTCATGCACCAGGCAAAGCCCATGCAGGAGCAAACGGAAGTAATCAGACCGGCGTTCGTCATGCTTTTAGCAAAAGCGTCCAGGGAAGCCATGGGTTTACCGGCAATAATACACATTAAAATGCCTGCCGCAATTAAAACCATGCGGGATTCATGGCGTTTCAGCAGCAGCCAGATAACGCCTAAAACAACAAGCGCACCAATAATCAAAAACATAAATACCCCTCCATTAAAATAAAGAATTCTATGATTACTAATTATAAAATAAATACCGGCAGAAGTGTAGCTCTGCCGGCAGTGTATACATAATACTTTTATCAGCGGCCGTTCACTGATGCCATAAACCGTAATAATGAATGATGTAATTGCTTAAAGCGTCCTCATATTCGCTGTCCGGCACCGGCTTATCCATCTGGTCTACGAAATGGCGCTCGCTGGACCAGTAAAAGGCCTTGCCGCCGAAATAGCCCAATGCGTAAGGCAATTCAGCAGGCTGCAGCAAGTTGCGGCCCATAAATTTTTCCGGCACGGGAATTCCCAAAAGATACAGCAGCGTCGGCGCCAAATCAATTTGCGAAGCATATTCGCTGTTGCGCAAAGCGTCCAGCGGCTTAAGATTTTTACTTATAAAAATCAAAGGAATAGGCGCAATGCTCTGCTTATCGTCGGCCTTCGTCACCAGCTTGGTGTACTCGCCGCCGCTGTGCGGATTGTGGTCGCTGGTAATGATGAACAGCGTCCTGTTGTCCATCAGCCCGCGTTTTTCCGCCTCGCGGAAGAAATGCTCCAGCGTTTTATCCACCCAATAAACGCCGCGTACAGTTACGAAAGGATTGTCGCGCACGCCCTCGGGCATTTCGCTCCAGCTGTAGCCCGTATAGGGATAGGGCTGGTGCATATCCAGTGTTTTCGTTACCATAAGCAGGCGCTCGTTTTTCCGCCGCTCCAGCATACGCAGGGTTTCCTCGTACATTACGTCGTTATGATAGCCCCAGCCGCTGGCCCCAGTATAGCCCTGCTTTTCCAAATATTCCTTGGCGTAATATTCCTGCATGCCGAACTGCTCCGGATATTCCCGCAGCTCGTTGGCATAATACTGGCTGGAAGCATTCATGAAAATGCCGCGCATCCCATGTGCCTGCACGCAGCGAAACAGGGACGGCGTATCCTTGCCCGGCACGTCCTTATCCATAATCAAATGGGAACGAAAGGTAGCGTTCAGGCCCTGGGTCGTCGGCACCGCCGAAGAATAATATTTGTTAAGATGAGGATAGCGGATAATCAAGCTGTTTAAAAAGGGCGTAGCCTTTTCGGGAATATTACCGTTGTAATAATTGATATAATCGCGGTGCATGGATTCCAAAATCAGCAGCACCACCCTGTCGTACTGTGCCGGAATCTGCGGCACCTGCGCTTTGGGCACGGGAATGCCCAGCTGTGCCAGCAGAGCCTTATCCTTATCCGTCAGCTCGCGCATTTCCACGTGCTGAGCTCCCGCGATTTTATCCGTATCAAAAAGCGCCTTGCCGATAAAATTGACGTTGATGGGCACCGACAGCATATTGCGGTAGCTCATGCGCGTTTTTTCGTTTTCTATTTCCACATACATGCCGATAACCGTTTCCACGCCGTACATACCTACTGCGCCCAGCAGGCGGTCGGTTAGATTGAGCACGATGGAAAACATAGCCACGCACAGCAGCGACCAAGCGAAATTAGGCTTGCGCCTGCCCGGCGGCGACACGCGGAACAATAAAAGTATCAGCGCCACCGCGCCGATAATAGCGGCAATCAGCGTATTGCTCATGGTTGCCAGCACGCCCTGAGCCGCATAAATATTGAGATTTTGAAAGAGCACGCTTTCCACGTGCATAGAGGTCTGCCAAAAGTAAAAAGCGTCGAAAACAATCGCCAGAGCCGAAAACAAATACACGGCGAAGTAAATTATTTTCATAAGCAGATTGGGCCATTTATGGTAGCACATAGCCGTTACCAGCAGCACCAGCACGTTATTATTCAACCCGGCCAAAATGCTCAGCGTCGTCTGCAGCCCCTTGTCCAGGCTGAGCTGGCGCACCATAAAGAACGCCGCGCCCAAATACAAAAGCCCCACGACAATTACGGGGAAATAACGCCTGATACGGTCGGGCAAGCGGCCGCGGCGGTAGTACAGCAGCCACACGATAGCCGCCAGCAGGCTGTCCCGCAGCAGATGGTCAAAAATCTGAAAATAAAATTCATTATAGGGGAACGGGTCGGCTCCCGTAAAATTACCGTAAGCCAAGTAACCCTCGACAGCGCCTGCCGCCGCCAAAAACAGCAGCACCGCGCCCTTAACTCCCAAGCTTCCCATTTCCTTCACCTTACAGTCCGGTCAGGCCAAAAATTTAATCGGCGCATCCTCCATCACAATGCTCAGCGGCGCGCAGGTCACAGCGTCGCCGTCCAGCTCCGCCGCAAAATTTTCCGCGTTGCAGCGAATTTCCAGCTTGCGCGCTTTGCGGATAATAATATCACTGTCCAAATTCAGCGCTTCCATAGCGATGCACGCGGCATAACGAATAAAATCGCCGCGCGTGCAGCCCGTGAATAAAGCCACGTGCAGCATGGGCGAAGAAAGCGACGCCCCAGTAAACAAATTATAACGGCCGGCATAATAACGGCTCTTGCCGACTATAACCGACGAAGCCTCGTGCCATTCCGCTTCGTCGTCAAATCGCACCTCAAAGCGGTAGCGCCAGTTATTGAAAAGCAGCTCCTTGCGCATCAGCTCCGTGCCCTGCCATACATAGGCCAGCTTATTCAGCAGCTTCTTTTCCTTTTCGGAAACGCTGTCCACCACCAGGGAATCGAAGCCTATGCCCGTAACCGTCAAAAAAATGTGCCCGTTAGCTCGGCCCAAATAAACAGGCACCTCAATGCCTTTAGCTACGCGCTTTAGCCATTTGCCGGGGTCGCCGCTGACCAGCAGCTCCTTCGCCACCAAATTCACCGTACCTGCCGGGAACACGCTGATATAGGGCGCATAACGACGGTTGGCCAGCTGCTCGATTAACGCGCGGATAGTGCCGTCGCCCCCCGCAATAATTACCCAATCGGCCTGCTCATCGACAATTTTCTGCGCAATTTCCGGCAGCTGGTCGAAATACTTAATCTCGCACATTTCTACATTTTTAAAGCCCACCAGCTCCTTGAGCAGCTTAAAGACCTCGTTCACCTTAGCCATCATACTGGCAAAAAGCTGCTTGCCGGAATTGCGGTTATAAACCAGCACGACCTTTTTAAATTTTGTAACGTCAGTATAAGTTAGCGACATGTTCAGCTCCTAAAAATCCACTTTTTACGCGAAAGGTAGTTCCACACAACTACGATACAGCTGGTGAGCACCTTGGAAAGCATGGGCTCCCACCCCAGCCAGCTAACGAAAATATACATCAGCAGCAAATTAAAGCCTAAGCCCATAACGCTTACGAGAAAGACCAGGCTTAATTCCTTGCCGCGGTTATAGCGGCTGCCGCTGTCAAAAACCAATACGTTTCCCAAAAAATAATGGTACAGAGTGGATAAGCAAAACGCCATAGCCGTGGAGGTCATGGTCAGCGCCGTCAGGCTCATGCCCAGCCCGTTCAGCAGATAATGCAGCAGCAGATAAAATAGCGCCCACTCTACCAAAGCCGCCGTGCCGCCCACAAAAAGATACAGCGCCAGCTTAATAAATTCGCTGTCCGTATAATCAATACCAAACAAAACTTTTCTGCGCATAGAAAAACTCCACCTAAAGCATGATGATTTATTATAGCACACTTTACATGGAGTTTACAAAGGAAATAATGTGACGGAATTACCAATGATACTTTTCCCCGCGGCTGATTTTAAAGGCCCGGTAAATCTGCTCCAGCAAAAGCAGACGTATCATTTGATGTGTGAAGGTCATTTTGGAAAAGCTCAGCGACATATCTGCGCGCCGCCGCAAAGCGTCCGTATATCCGAAGGCCCCGCCGATGACAAAGGTCAGATGGCTGTGCCCAGCCAGCGCCAGACTATCCATCTTTGCCGCCAGCTCCGGCGAGGAAAGCGGCTTACCAACTACGTCCAGCAAAATCACATAGGAATTTTGCGGAACGACGGCCAGCAAGCGCTGCGTTTCTCGCTCCAGCACCTGCTGCTTTTCCGCAGGCGCCGGGTTCTCGGGCATACGCTCCTCGCTGATAGCAATCGTTTCCAGCTTACAGAAAGGCGTCAGCCTTTTAGTAAACTCCACGATACCGGCTGTAAGATATTTTTCTTTAATCTTCCCCACGCAGGCAACGGTTATCTTCAATTAGCGTACTCCTCCGGCACTTCCTCCAATACCACTGTCTTAGTCTGGGTATCGCCGTTACGCATAATCAAAACATCCACGCTCTGGCCTACCTTGCATTCGGACAGCTTACTGCGCAGCTCTAAAGCCGTGGACACCTTGCTGCCGTTAAAGTTCAAAATAATATCCCCAGCGCGGATATCGGCCTTAGCCGCAGGGCTGTTAGGCACAACCTTAACCAGGAAGATACCGCCGTGCAGGTCGATTTCAAAGCCGTAGCGGGCGGCAATATCCTTATCCATCAAAGAAGCGCCCAGATACGGTCTGGCAACACGGCCGCGGTCTGCCAGTTCCTGCAAAATCGGCTTGGCCGTGTTTACCGGAATGGCAAAACCAATGCCTTCTACGCCGCTGACGGCAATCTTAGCGCTGTTGATGCCTACTACCTCGCCGTCGGCATTGACCAACGCGCCGCCGCTGTTGCCGGGGTTAATAGCCGCGTCCGTCTGAATCAGATTAAATTTACGCTCGCCGATTTCAATGCTGCGGTTCAAAGCGCTGATAACGCCCGCGGTAACGCTGCCGCGAAACTCCAAGCCCAGCGGATTGCCGATAGCGATAGCAGGCTCGCCTACCTGCAAGGTATCGCTGTCGCCAAATTCAGCGACGGTCAGATTATCGGCGTTAATCTTAACTACGGCTAAATCGGTCACAGCGTCAGCGCCCAAAACCTTGCCCTTAACGGTACGGCCGTCGGACAGGCTGACGATAATTTCCGAAGCGCCCTCCACCACATGATTATTAGTGGCAATATAACCGGCCTTATCGTAAATAACGCCGCTGCCTGTGCCGCGCTCCGTCAGCTTCACTCTGTTGAAGAAATCGCGCACATAGGCCTTATTGGTGATGCCCACAACCGCCGGACCTACCTTTTTAGCCGCCGTTACTATCGGCGTATTGCGGGCGGCGCTCAGCTGCTGCTCCTGTTTAGTCTGCGGCTTGCTGTCAGCTGCGGAGGTTTTATTATCGCCGCAGCCAGCCACCAAAACGGCTGCGCCCAACAGACCGCAAACTAAAATATTGGCGGTCTTTTTCCATAAACTCTTTTGCATATTATTCACTCCTTAAATCATATTCTCGTATATTTCAGCGAGCTTAAAAGATGCATAGCTGCTGCAGGGGAAAGTCCGACACAATGCTATTCTGCGCCGCTACGAAAAGCTGCGTTTCCGGCAGCCGCTTTTTGCTGTCCAAAGCATTCTGCACCGTGGATAGCGCTAACTGCGGACGGTTATTCTGTTCGCTTAAATGCGCCAGGATTACATGCCTGGGCAGCCGCGGCAAATGCAAAAGCAGCTGCGCCGCCGTCACATTGGCCAAATGCCCCCGCATACCTAAAATGCGCTGTTTCAAATCATAGGGATAGCTGCCGGTTTTGAGCATCTCCACATCGTGATTAGCCTCCAAAACCAGCACGTCGCTGCCGCAGACCGCCTCGCGTACTACCGGCGTAATATAGCCGGTATCGGTAACATAGGTGCATTTACAGCCACCGCTGCGCCAGGTGAAGCTGTAGCCCTGAGGCTCCGCAGCATCGTGAGGAATAGCAAAACAGTCCACCCGCACATCGCCGCACAGCATGCTGGCCCCCGTCAGACGGCAGTTATCGCGCGCCAGGGCCGGATATTTCTGCCAAAGGGCGCGCCAGGTGCCTTCGCTGGCATAAAGCGGCACCCGATATTTTTTAGCGAAGGTCGCCAAGCCCTTGACATGGTCGATATGCTCATGAGTTAAAAAGACCCCGTCCAGCTGCTCAGGTCCGGCCCCCGCTTCCCGCATACGCTTAACCAGCTCGCGGCAGCTGACGCCTACGTCCACTAAAAAGCGCTGGCTGTCCGTACTGATGAGAGCGGCGTTCCCCTTGCTGCCGCTGGCCAGCATTACTACTTGAAAATCCTTAGACAATCCGGTGCACTCCTATCGCTATAACGCCTATATTATAACAAAATTTCATAAAATTATTGTGGCGTTTTGGTAAAAATCATGCTACGAAAAGAAAAAGTGTACTGAAAGCCACGCGCAGTCAGTACACTTGCACAAAATATATTCATCAATGCACCCTGCGGCATTCCGGGCACAGGCCGTAGAAGAAAAATTGCCGCGTATTTATTGCATAACCGCTGCTTGCTTTTACCAGCCGCGTCAAATTATCCGCTGCCGCGCCGTCGGGCATAGCGTCCTCCACTCTGCCGCACTGCAGGCAATGCAAATGGCAATGCTCCGTAATATTAGCGTCGTAACGGTAGCTGTCCTCGCCAATATTCAGCACTTTGATAACATTGATAGTATGCAAAATTTCAATCGACTTATATACTGTGGCAAAGCTCATGGCCGGAAATTTAGGCTGTAATTTTTTATACAGCATTTCGGCATTGGGGTGCCAAATTTCGTCCGCCAGCGCCTCGTACACAGCCAAGCGCTGCGGAGTCACCTTATAGCCGTGCTCGCGCAGCATATTCGTCAATTCCTGACTAGTAAGCATTTTACATCACTCCATTGCTAAAAGCAGGGGATATAAAGGCTGTCCCCCGTAAAATGTTTCCACTTCCCAGTCCTCATTCATATTCTGAAGCTTATCCGCTAATTGCCCTGCTTCCGCTTCGCTTAAATCTGCACCGTAATACATGCTGATAAGCTCATAATCCCCCTCGCGCAGCATTTGCTCCAGCACCGCTTCAATGCTGGCGCCTGTGCAGACAAGCTTATCGTTTAAAATGCCAAGGTATTCGCCCTCATGCACCTCAAGCCCGTTAACCACGCTGTTGCGCACGGCTACGGTCACGCTGCCGCTGGCGGCCTCCTTAGTCTCCTTAGTCATAATGACTGTGTTTTCATCCAAGCTGCGGGTAGAGTCAAAATGCAGCAGCGCCGCCAGGCCCTGCGCCACATTAGTGCTGGGCACAAAGGAAACCTTGGACGCTCCCATGAGCTTGCGTACCTGCTCGGCAGCCAAAATAATATTTTTATTGTTCGGCAGAATAATATACTGCTCGCAAACGCCGTTTTCAATAGCCTGTACAAAATCTTCCACCGGCGGGTTCATGCTCTGGCCGCCGCTGATGATTTCAGCCGCGCCCATTTCATGCATAATCTTCGCCAATCCTTCGCCGGGCGCTACGGTCAGCACGCCTACGCCATGCTTAACCGGCTTAATATCCTCCGCAGTAAACAAGCGGTTTTCATGCTGGTCGCGCATATTTTCTATTTTAATATCGTGCAGCGTGCCCCACTCTTGGGCCGTATTCAAAGCGTCTCCGGGATGCTTGGTGTGGATATGCACCTTAACGATATCCTCCACCACGGCCACAATCATAGAATTGCCGAAGCCCTGCAAAGCATCGCTGACCGTTTTTTTATCTACGCTGGCGCCCTTGACGATAAATTCCGTACAGTACGGATATTCCAAATCCAAAGGCTCTCCTTTAATAGTTACGCCTGCCGCTGCCTTAGGCGCAATTTGCAGCACCTCGCAGTCATGGCCGCGCAGTCCTGCCAAGCAGCCCTCAAAGAAAACTATCAATCCCTGGCCGCCGGCGTCCACTACGCCCGCAGCTTTTAAAGCAGGCAGCATTTCCGGCGTTTTTGCCAGCTCCTCCTTGCCTGTGCGGATGGCTTCCAGCAGCACGTCTTCCAGACTGACGTTTTTGCCGCGAACCGCATGGTAAGCGCCCTTTGCCATACCGCGAGCCACCGTCAGGATAGTTCCCTCCACCGGCTTGGATACGCTGCGGTAGGCGTACAAGATGCCAAACTGGAAGGCTTTGCCGATTTCCGTATTATTAAGCGTTTTTTTACCGGCCACGCCCTTACCGATGCCGCGCAGCAGCTGGGATAAAATGACGCCGGAATTGCCGCGCGCGCCCATAATAGCGCTGCGGGCGGCAGCCGCGCCGATCTCGCCAGCCTCTGCCGTATCGCTCATGGCGCTGATAGCCTTCGCCACAGAAGCCATGGTATGCATCATATTCGTACCCGTATCGCCGTCCGGCACCGGGAAAACATTCAAATCGTTAATCGCTTCAAAATTTTTTTCAAAGCTGTGATAGGCTCCCAGCAGCATATCCTTTATCTGCTTGCCGGTGATAACCTTCATTTCCTCCATTCTTTCCACACCTTTCCTTTAAGCCCTGCGGCGCACGAAAAGTCCGATAACGCCGGGGCCGAGATGAGCAGCCAAAACCGTGCCGATGCCTGTCAGCAAAACCGGCAGGCCGGGGAACAGCTCCTGCATCTGCTGTTTTAAATAAACCGCGTCTTCTTCAGCCTCCGCATGGGCCACAAATATAGCCTCCAGCGGCGCTTGGGAAGCGGCCAATTCTATCATACGCTTCAGCACCTTTTTGCGGGTACGGCATTTATCGGCGACCTCCAGCCGCCCTTCTTTATCCAAATGCACAATGGGACGAATGCCAAAAATGCTGCCAAGCAAAGCGCCTACGGCGCCAATGCGTCCGCCCTTCTGCAAATAATCCAAAGTGTTGACGCTGAAATACGTTTCCGTGCGTTCTACCATGGAGCGGGCCATTGCTTCCAGCTCGTCGATGCCAGCGCCCTTATCGGCATGAGCCAGCGCCTCCATAGCGATACCGCTTATGGGGCAGGCCGCGGTTTTGCTGTCGATAATGCGGATGTCCGCGCCCTTAATTTCTTCCATAACCTGCTTAGCGGCTACGCAAGCGGTTTGATAGGTTCCGCTTAAAACGCTGTCCACCGTCAGCATAATAATCTTTTTGCCAGCCCGGCTCAATTCGGTAAACATTTCCAACATGGTCCCGATGGGCGGCTGCGAGGTTCCCGGCAGTTTACCGCTTTTTTCCACCATAGCGAACATTTCTGCCAAAGAGCGGTCACCGTCCAGCCACTCCAAATCCCCGTGGCGGGCGATAAGCCGCAGCACATGGCAGCGAGGGTCGTCCTTCAGCGGCGTTTCTCCCGCAATTGCTATACTGTCTACTATAACGTGTATTTCATCGTGCATAATAGCCTCCTGCAAAATATATTAGTCTTAGATTCTGTAATTTATCCGCACTTATTCCATATTATATTATATTGTACCATAATCTGAATATTATTACCACATTTTATCGCTACTCATCTGCCTGTCTTTTATTATATAAAAAAGCTGCACAGGAAAAATAGCAAAAAAAAAAGCCCTTACGAAGAAGGGCCAAATGAGGGGCTGTTTTGATGCTCTTAGTATAGCAAATTTGTATACAAAATGCAAGCACTTTTTTGTAATTTTTCTAACATTTTCTTGTCCATATATTAAGAACGAACGACGTGCTGGAAGATATTTTAGCATTTTTATATTTACAACGCGCCGTAAAATTATTTGTAATCAGCGCCCAGCATAACCACGCCGTCGCAATCAGCCGCTCCGTCGCGGCTAATGCGCAGCCTGTGCTTAAAGGGAACATTGGACAAACGCCCTACTACGGCGCCGTTATTAGTAGTGGAAATTACGGTTGTTTCAGCCAAAAGCTCGCCGCTGCCGCCATTGATAACCGTGAAGCCGGCGTCACGCAGCCGCGCCAAAGCCTCTGCTCCGGCGGTTTTACTGCCGCTGCAGTTTACCAACCGCACCACAGTACCGTCGCGCTTAACCTCGGAAGCAGCCTTATCAGCCTTCTTACCCTTTTCGTCCTTAGCAGCCTGCTTTTTCTCCGAGTTTTCCTTAGCCTGTTTAAGCTTCTTTCTATCTTTCTTCTCCTTAGACTGCTGCTGCTCCTTTTCTTCCTTTACGGCTTCCTTATTTTCGCCGCTGTCGTCGCCGCCTTCTGCCTTAGCCACAGCCTCCTGATACTGCTTTTCCATAAGCTCGGCTGCGGAACGATACCTTTCGGTCATTTCCGCGCCCTGCATTTTTACCATCTGCTCGCGCAAATCCGTAATATCCGGCAGCCAGTAGCTGATGCCGTCAATATATTTGGGCGTTCCCGGAACAGTCGCCATAGCCAGGCCCTGGCTTTTAACCATTGCGTGCAGCGCCCTGCCCAAATCCACCATATCGCTCAAGGGTAAATCCGTCTTAACCATGCTGGTCAGCTGCTGCGCCAAGCCGGGAATATGCAGCAGCATATTGGCAGAGGTTATTTTATCATATACGGCCAGAAGGAAGTGCTGCTGGCGGCGGATACGGCCGATGTCCCCCTCCTCGTCGCGGTAACGCACATACTGAATAGCGGTCTTGCCGTCCAAATGCTGCCGCCCTTTTTTCAGGTCGATCTTAAAGCCGTCCCAATCGTCGTAATAATACATATCGTTTTCTACATCTATATCCACGCCGCCGATAGCGTCCACTAAGCCTTGGAAGCCGTTGAAATCAACCATCACATAATTATTGATTTTCAAGCCCAAAAGCTCCTCCACCGTTTTCTGCGTCAGCTCGCGGCCGCCGTAAGCGTAGGCATGGTTAATTTTATCCCAGCCATGCCCCTGAATAGGCACGCGGGTATCGCGGGGAATGGACAGCAGCGAGGCGGCCTTTTTATTGGTATCGAACATCACCACAAACAAGGTATCGCTGCGGCCAACGTCATGTTCTTCAGCACGCTCGTCCACGCCTAAAACGACAATATTCTTTTTCATATTCAGTCGTTCCTTGGGCTCTAAATTATCCAGGCCCTTTTCCGGATTTAAATAACCGAATAATAAATAGGCCAAGGCGCATACCACAGCCACCAAGCCTAAAATTTTAATAGAAAACAATCTTCTCATACAAGCCTGCCCCTCATCTTTCTTCACCGCTTACAAAGGCGGCCAGCTCCTTACCGCTGCGCCGCAAAAAAGCGTACAATATCCGCGCCGTCAATCCCCAGATTACGCGGCCTTCATATTCATAAAAATAAACGTAATATTCCTTGTGCTTACGCCAGCCCCGCATTCTGTTAGGCACTAGGTCAAAGGGGAAATCCTCGCCGGGGTGATCCGCCAGCTCCATAGAGCAACGCTTCGGCGTTATAGCCAGCAGCTCCTTTACAGGCACGGTAAAAATACATTCCACCTCGCTGGCGCTGTAGGTAATTTTAGAAATATCGTCCAGCACTCCCACAAACGGGTGAATGATGGGTCCGGTATGCGTAACCAGCGAATCCAGCTCGCCGCATAGGGTAATGCTCTGCGGCAGCAGACCCAGCTCCTCGCAGGTTTCGCGGACTGCCGCCGCCGCAAAATTAGCGTCGCTGCATTCCACCTTACCGCCGGGGAAGCAAATTTCTCCCGGCTGCCGCCGCAAACTGTGCGCCCGTTCCTCAAAAAGCACGGCTATGCCCTTATCGGTCTGCACCAAGGGCAGCAGCACCGCCGCTTCCCACAGCCTGTCCAGCTTATCTATGCCTGCCGGACGGCGGTTCAGGCGCTCATATAATACCTGCTGTAATTTATCCATCTTGTTCATAGCAACACCTTATTATATCGCTTTCATAGTAAAAATAAAATACAATATTTTATTTCTCCGCCGCCAAATCATACTCCTGCCGGAAAATATGACAAAGTTGCAAAGAATGCTGTAAAAAATTTTGCGCGTACTAAGGAAAGAAAAAGCCGCCGCCCGCAAGCGGCAGCTTCATTTACTCCAGCTCCCCAATATACCGCAGCGTTTTTTCCCATTGCGGCACGATAGCAGCCAATTGGCTCTGCGCCTGCCGCGGCTGAAAGCCTTCGCTGCGCAATAGCTGCACCAGTCCGGCAAAGGCCGCGCTCAAATCCGCCAACCCAAGATTAGCGCAGACGCCCTTTAAATTATGCGCCCGCCGCAAAGCCTCCTGCCAATCCCCTGCCGCTGTCCGCTCCTGCAAAGCGTCAAAATCAGCGCTAGCCAGCAGCTTGCGCAGAAAGCGCGCATACAGCTCTTCGCTCCCCATAAAGCGGTCCTCCAGGCTTCCTGCTACATCAATACTTATATATTGAGGCAATTCCTGCAAATTCATTGTATCAGCTCCTATTTATGAATATATTCCTCCATCATTTGCGCCAAAAGCTTCATCTGTACCGGCTTAACCATGTAATTATTCATGCCGGACTTCATGGCAGCCTCTACATCGTAGCTGCTGCTGCTGCCGGTCAGCGCCAGAATAGGCACGCTGTCCGCATCGGCACGCAGCAACCGGCGAATCGCCCGCGCTGCCTCGCAGCCGCCCATTTCCGGCATCTGCATATCCATCAGCACCATACTGATGCTGCCCTCCGGTGCGGCGGCGAACTTTTCCCCCGCCTCCCTGCCGTTGCCGGCAGCGATGACCTCCAGCCCGTTCATGGACAGCAGCTCGCTGATAATTTCCATATTGATATCGTTATCCTCGGCTACCAAAACGCGGCAGCCGGCAAAATCCGCCAGCTTCGGCGCTTGCTTAACGGCCTGCTCCCGCTTGATCAGCAAAAAAGGCAGCGACACGACGACGCAGGTTCCCTTATCCACCTCGCTGGTGATATGAATAGCTCCGTCCAGACGCTCCACCAGGCTTTTAACGCTGGTCATGCCCAGGCCGGTGCCCACCACCTTCGGCACGCCAAAGCGGCTGTCGCGTTCAAAGGGATTATAAATTTTTTCCAGAAATTTTTCCGACATACCGCAGCCCGTATCCTTTACAATAAAGGTATACATAGCCCGATTACGCTTTTCGCCCGCCTCCCGGCGCACCAAAAAGCTGATTTTACCATTAGCCTTGGTATACTTAAAGGCGTTGGACAAAATATTATTGAGAATCTGATGCAGGCCCTGCAAATCGCCGCTGACCATTTCCTTTGCCAGCAGCACCTGCTGTTCAAAATATTTTTGCTCAATCTCGGACTGAGCTGCAAAAATGCCGCCAATTTCCTTAACCGCAGCCGCCAAATCAAAGGTTTCCTGCAAATGCTCCACCTTGCCGGCGTCCAGCCGCGCCATTTCCAAAATATCGTTAATCAAGGTCAAAAGCTGCTTGCCGGAGGATTTTATCTTGCTCACATAATCGCTGACCAAGGCCCTGTCGTCCTTGTGCAGCTCGGCCAGCTCCGCCATGCCGATAATGCCGTTTAAAGGCGCGCGCATATCGTGCGACATAGCGGAAAAGAACATATTGCGCGATTTAGTATTTTCCCGCGCCACTTTCAGCGCCCGTTCCGTCACTTTCATATGCTCCAGCTCGCGCAGCTTTTCTGCATCCACCTCGCGGAAGAAGAAGATGGCCTCGTTCTTGCCCAGCATCTCGTCGCGCAGCAGGCGCACATTGACCCACTTAAATTCATTGCCGAAACGCTGGCGAAATTCGCCGCCAAATTCGCAAATGCTATGTTCCACCAGATTTTTAATATTCTTCAGGGAAAAGGTATCGGCAAATTCTGCGGCCGCTTCCGGCTCCACATAAGTAACTATCTGCTTTAATAAATCCTCATAATTGCCTTCGGAGGCCAGCACAAAGCCCATATTGGCTTTAAGCATAGTGTACTGCCCCGTCTGAAAGTTAACGCGGAAAACCGCCAGGAAGGATTTGCTCATAACCTGAACGACCTCGTTAATATTCTGCATCTGTTTGCTAAGCAAATATTCGCGCAGGGACAGCATAACCACCATCACAAAGAAAATGCCCAGCGTCAGCAAGAACCATTGCAGCAAATTCTGATAATCACCCATAAGATAATCATAGGGAATCGTTACAATGGAAATCCAGCCGCGGTCCGATACCGTATAATAAACGCCGCGCTTATTTCCCTCTAAGTCGATAATATAGCCGTCGCCGCCCTTGCGCAGCTCGCCGAAGATATGGTCCACATAAGGCTGCTGCGCCTCGATGGTCATATTGCGGTCATTTATGGCAAACATAATATTGCCGTTGGGGTCGCACAAATAATAATAGCTTTGCCGCGGCAGCCTGTTTTCTGCCAGCAGCGAATTAAGCTGTTCCGGATAGAGGTTCATCGCCAGCACGTCATTGCCGTGATCCAGGCGAATAGCCATCGTCAGCACATATTCGTTGCTTCGGCCAAAGCGGTAAAGATTAGTATAGGCCACGTTGCCCTCGTTGGACAGCGCCGCCTTATACCATTTCAGCTGATTAACGTCGATATCAGGCTCGTCCAGACGGCTGCCAATCAAACGCCCGTCTATAACTGCGCACATATCAAAGCTGGTAACGTCCGTATTGCTTTTCATATAATCAGTCAACCGGCGCAGAGCCTGTTCAATTTCCGCGTCGGTCCAGCTTGCTTTAAGAGGCAGCATATCGCCCATGCTTTGCGCCACGCTGCGCAATAAAAGCTCTTGCGCTTTAATCTTGGACGTTTCCCGGCTGGCGAAGCGCGCCGCTACCTCCTGTCCCATAATATGCGAGTTTTCCAAAATTTTTTCACACACAATATGCAGGCTGACGGAAGATACCAGGAGAAAGAAGGCAAAAACAATAACGCTGAACCAGGACACCTTATACGTTCTGTTAAAGATATTCAGCTTCACAGTTTAACGGCCCCCTTTTTACGATCTTTAAATAATATTTATACACAATAATTATACTCTATTACATTTTTTTGTACAAGTCAAAAAAAGGCTGCCGTATCGCGGCAGCCTGACGGTACATTGTGCATTTGTAGCTTCAACGCAAATATACGGGTACAATATCGCGTCCTAAATTTACCAGCAGTTCCTTGTCGCTGGCAATTGTAGAGCCCGATGTGGTCAGCATATTGCCTGTAATGGTAGCGCTGGCGCCGCTCTGGAAAGCGCGCTCGCCATCGTTATGCATCAAACGACGCCCTGCCGCCAGACGGATATTAGCTAAAGGATTGATGTAACGGAAGAAGGCTACGGTACGCAGAATATCGTCCTCTGAAAGCGTAGGTAAATTTTCCAGCGGCGTGCCCTTAATCGGCATTAATGCGTTGATAGGAATGGACTCGATTCCCAGCTCCGCTAGGCTTAAAGCCATATCCAAGCGGTCCTCCCAGGTTTCGCCCATCCCAATAATGCCGCCGCTGCAAACGCAGAAGCCTTCCTTTTGCGCCAGCTTAATGGACTCTATTTTATCGTCATAGGTATGCGTAGTGCAGATATGCGGGAAAAAACGGCGCGATGTTTCAATATTTTCGTGATAGCTTTCCACGCCCGCTTCGTGCAGTCGGTGAAACTGTTCCGCCGTCAAAAAGCCGTGAGAAGCGCATAACGACAGCTTGCATTTGGCTTTCATCTCTTTGTAGGCGGCAATGGCCTTCTCGAAATCAGCGCCGCTCAATCCGCGCCCTGCCGTCACGATGGCAAAACGGTCCACGCCCTCGCTTTCGTTAGCCAAAGCTTCGTTGACGATTTTCGACTGGCACAGGAAAGGATATTCTTCAATCCCCGTTTTATTATGAGCCGACTGAGCGCAGTATTTGCAGTTTTCACCGCAGCGCCCGCTCTTGCCGTTGATAATCGTACACAGGTCTACCTTATCGCCGCAAAAATGCTTGCGGATAAGGTCCGCGCCCTCGCACAATTCCTGCAAATCACAGGTAAGGAAGATGCTGACGTCATCCTCCCTGGTAATTCTTCTGCCATCAATAATCTGCTGGGCCAATTTCTTAACATCCATACTAACGCCTCTTTCTTTAAATACTTATTTGCTAAGTAGGTTTATGCTATAAAAAATTAACGAAAGCTTCCGCAAGCGCGCCCGCTTTCGTTAACCACGATTATAGCATATATTAACTTGAATGACAAGCAGCAAAAAGCAACCGGCAGCAGTAATTTTAAGCCTTTGGTCCTGCCGAAAGAATATCGTCAGTAATCAGGCCGTGAAACTTAGCCACATTTTTGCCGAACAGCGCCGCCAATCTGTGCAGCTGCTCGTCGTAAGCTGCTTTATCCTCCCAGGTGTTGCGCGGATTTAAGATATCTGCCGGAACATCCGGACAAGAGGTTGGTATTTGAAAGCCGAATACAGGAAAGCTTTCCCATTGCACATTATCCAGCTCGCCGTCCAAAACGGCATTGACTAGGCGGCGGGTATATTGCAGCCGTATGCGGTGCCCCTTACCATAAGGCCCTGCGCTCCAACCCGTATTAACCAGATAAACGGACGCGCCGTATTCGTTAATCCGCTCGCCCAGCATTTTGGCGTAGGTCAGCGGCGGCAGCGGCAGGAAAGGCTCGCCGAAGCCGATGGAAAAGGTAGCCTGCGGCTCTACAATACCATCCTCCGTTCCCGCAACCTTGCTGGTATAACCGGAAAGATAATGGTACATAGCCTGCTCCGTCGACAGCTTAGCCACCGGCGGCAGCACGCCGAAGGCGTCGGCCGTAAGGAATACAATAGTCTTAGGATGAGCCGCCACGCTAGGCAGCAAAGCGTTATCGATATAATGCAGCGGATACGCCGCACGAGTATTTTCCGTCAAAGCGATATCGTCATAATCCGGCTGGCCGTTTTCATCCAAAATCACATTTTCCAGCACAGTATTTTCCTTAATAGCCCGGAAAATCTGCGGCTCCGTATATTCGCTCAAATGAATGCACTTGGCGTAGCAGCCGCCTTCAATATTAAAAACGCCGTCCTTGCTCCAGCCATGCTCGTCGTCGCCCACCAAAGCGCGGGTACCGTCGGCAGAAAGCGTCGTCTTGCCCGTACCGCTGAGTCCGAAAAACAGCGCCGTGTCGCCCTTCTCGCCTACGTTGGCCGAGCAGTGCATGGAAAAGACGTCCTGCTTAGGCAGCAGATAGTTCATAACCGTAAAAATACCCTTCTTCATTTCCCCAGCATACTGGCCGCCGCCAATAAGCACCACCTTTTCCTTCAGGTTGATGATAACGAACATCTCCGAGTGTACGCCGTCCTGCTCAGCGTCGGCATAAACTCCGGGCATACACATAACCGTAAAGCCTTCGGCGTCCATGGGCACTGCTTCGTCGCTGATAAACAGATTGCGAATAAACAGCTGGTGCCAGGCCAGCTCGTTGACAAAATGCACCGGCAAGCGATAGCGCGCGTCAGCTCCCGCATAGACGTCGGTCACATACATTTTATGGTCGGCGGCGTAAGCCAGCATTTTGCGGTACAAGCGCTCGAAGGTTTCCGGACTGCAGGGCTGATTGTTTTCCCAACACAGCTCGTCATGAGTCGTTTCATCATCCACAAAAAATTTATCCTTGGGAGAACGGCCGGTGCGTTTGCCCGTGGCTACGCGCAAAGCTCCGTTAGCGGCCAGAATGCCTTCGCCGTTGCGCAGCGCCTCCTGCACCAATTCCTCGCGGGACAAGTCGAAAACCGGCCGCTGTACCGCCGCATCAATTTCCTGTCGTAATTTTGTCAAAGCCATAAAAATCTCTCCATTACTCAAATTGTTATTTGCTTTACTTTAATACATAAAACGGGTCGACATTCTGCCCGTCTGCCAAAACCTCGTAATGCAGGTGCGGTCCCGTACTGTAGCCAGTACTGCCGACAAAGCCGATGATCTCGCCCTTGATGACCTGCTGGCCGGCGCTCACCGCCAACCCGCTCATATGCCCGTATATAGTTTCGTAACCGTTACCATGATTCAAGCGGATGCAACGGCCATAGCCTCCGTTCCACCCGGCCTGCTCCACCGTACCTGCCGCAGCCGCGTATACCGGCGTACCAAAATCCACGGCGATATCCACGCCCGTATGCCATTCATAGCCTGCGTCGATAGGGCCGGTGCGCCCGCCGTAGCCGCTGCTGATAACGCCGCCGTCCGTCGGCCAGCGGTCTGGGAAAGCCGCCAGCGTACCGCTGCGCCCCTCCAGCTCGCCCAGCAAATTGCTTACAGAGCGTTTCGTCGCGTCCAAGCCGCGGCGTATATTAACATTCTGAGCCTGCAAAACAGCCATCGTACTTTGGGCGTCCATGCTTTTTGCACCGCCCTGCCCTGTGTACGAACTGGCGGCGGCAGGCGTATCCGTCAAGGCCCCGGCGTTCAGCCTGCTGCTGTCCACATCGCGGATAATAGCCCGCCGCAGCTTCTTCTCCAAATTGGAGATTTCGGCCATGTCCCGCAGCATCTTTTCATGATCGTTCAAAAGCTGCTGCAGCTTAGCCTGCTGCTTCTCCTTATGCTCCTTGTACGCGGCAAACTCTGCCGCCTCGCTGCGGTAATCCGCCAGCTGATAATATAAATAACCGGCTGTTCCCACCGCTGCGGCCAGCAGCACCGCCGCAGCTGCCAGCCCGGCCTTAAGCCTGCTGTACGCAAAACGCGCCGTTCTGCCGTCCGGCAGATGCAGCTCGCATTTTTTGTCCTGCATTTATTACTACCTCACTTGAAAAGACCAAAGCGCTGGCCCACAGCCAGCAATCTGCGTCCAACAAAGGGCACATTGTCCAAATCCTCCTTGCTCAGCCCGCCAAAGGCCAGCAGGGATAAAGCGTAAGCCGGTACAGCCGCCGCCATAGCGAAAAGCACGCACCACATACCCATGCTTTCCGTCGCAGCCAGCACGCCGTAAATCACAGCGCCCATCACGCCAGCAGCCAGCAACGGGCGAATGACATTGCTGAGAGAAAAGGCATAGCCCGTCAGCTTATAAATAAAACCCATATTGATAATTGCCGCTACGGCGAAATCCGCCACCGTCGCCAACGACGCACCCTTAATACCCAGTTCAGGCAGAGCTGTCAGCTGCCAGCTCAAAAAAACCTTCACAGCGCAGGCCAAAATCATATTGATTACCGGAATCGCCGTGCGCCCCAAGCCCTGCAAAATGCCCGTGCTTATCTGATGCATCCCCAAAAACAGGATGCCGACGCTCATGGTCTGGATAGCGCCTGCCGCGCCGGGAGCATTATAAATAAGCGCCGCCACCTTTTCCGCCAAAAAGAACAAGCCCATAAAGCAGGGAAAGGTAATAATCATGGCTACGCGAAAAGCAATGCGGATTTTATCCCGGATGGCGTCAGCCTGTTTTAAAGCGCGGGATTCGGAAATAGAAGGCACCAGGCTGATGGTCATAGCCGCCGTAAAGATGGTCGCCAGATTGACCAGCGGCACCGCCATGCCCGTCAGATAACCAAAAAGCTCCGTAGCGTGGCGCACGTTAAAGCCTGCAGCCTCTAAGCGCTGCGGCACGATCAGCAAATCCAGATTAGCGCCGATGGGCAGCATCAGACTGGTCAAGGATACGGGCAGCGCCAGCTTCAGCAAGCGCTTAATAATATGCCCTGCGCTTTCCTCCGGAATGCTGTCATCCTGCGCCGCCATTTCCGCCTGCAAGCGCCGCTTCAAACGGCGGTAAAACCACATCAGCACCAAAAGAGCGCAGAAAGCGCCGACGCCCGCGCCCATGCTGGCGCCGCCAGCCGCATATGCCAGGCCGTAGGGCATAAACAGGTCGGCAAAAATCAGCATCGTAATAACGCGCGTCAGCTGTTCCACCACCTCAGAGGCAGCCGTAGGCGTCATAATCTGCCAGCCCTGCAGATAACCGCGGAAGCTGGCAAGAAAGGTTACAAAAAATACGGCCGGAGCCAAAGCGATAATGGAATAGTAGGCCCGCGCATCACGAATAATATGCTGGCTGATTAAAAAATCCGCTCCGAAAAAGAGCGCCGAAGAAAACAAAAGGCCCGACACCAGCAGGAGCCGCAGCGAAACGTTAAAGACACGCTTCGCTCCGCGGTAATCCTTATTCGCCAGCTTTTCCGAGGTAATAATGGAAATAGCCACAGGCACGCCCGCCGAAGAAACGGTAATCGCCATTAAATAAATGGGAAAGCCCATTTGATAAAGGCCGATGCCTTCGCCTCCCAAAACGCGGGATAAAATAATCCAGTTCAGCGAGCCGATAATTTTTACCACAATACTGGAAACAGCTAAAATCATCGTGCCCTTTAAAAATTTACTATTGGAATTCTGCTTATCGTCGCTCATTCTGATCCGCCTTAAAATCAAATATAATCGTACAGTATAATTATCCTATTTTCCGAGCAATTTTACAAGCGTTTTTCACACTTAAATCATATATCTGCCATGGCAGAAGCTTGCATAATAACGCCGATATGCTACAATAATCATAATACACAGGCCGTTTGGCAAAATCATATGAAACGGCCTTTAAGGAGCTGAACAAAAATGAAAAAAACAATAACAGCATTAAGCGCCTGCCTCTTGGCAGCCGCCGCGTTGGCTTCCGGCGTTTCCGCCTCGCCGCTGAAAAATTACAGCGTCGGTAAGGTAGCCGTAGACGCAGGCATTACCCTGCCCTCCAGCTTGAAGGGCGGCAATTATAAGATGAGCAAAAGCGACAGTACCTACCTGGGCGCTACCGTTGGCATCGGCAGCAATATGGCGCTGAATTACAAATGGAATAATTACAAGGCTGACCAGGGCAAAACCCGCGCGCAGCAGCTGAACCTGATGTACAAGCTGCTGCCCGGCATTTCCGCTTACGCCGGTTATCTTAACGCCGATACCTCTACCGACTTTGGCGGCAAAACGAAAAATTCCGGACAGGTAGGTCTTTCCGCAGCCTATGATATTCCTTTACTCTTTACAGTTTGGGGCAACGTAGGCGTGGGCAATAAAAATTCCGGCTACGAAATCGGCGTCAGCAAGCCTATTTTGAATAATCTGGAGCTGAACGCTTCTTACTACGACCAAAAGTTTAACGACGCGTTGGGCGACGACGGCGATATGCGAGCCAAAGGCGTGAACGTAGGACTGACGGTCAAGTTCTGATTCAGGCTTTACTTGCACAGCGAAGCAACAAACAATAATTATTGACGGCTGCTTTAAATTGTGGTATTATGTAGGCGTCAAGGTTGCACATCATTGTGCTGTAATGCAATATAAAATTTGGAGGGAATTTAATATGAAGAAATTTGTATGTCAAGTTTGCGGTTATGTGTATGAAGGCGAAGCTGCTCCGGAAAAATGCCCGCAATGCGGCGCTCCGGCTGCAAAATTCACCGAACAAAAGGGTGAAGTTACTTGGGCTGCAGAACACGTTGTAGGCGTTGCCGCCGATGTTCCTGAGGACATCAAAGCAGACCTGCGCGCTAACTTCAACGGCGAATGCACCGAGGTTGGCATGTATCTGGCAATGGCTCGCGTAGCTCATCGCGAAGGCTATCCGGAAATCGGCCTGTACTGGGAAAAAGCCGCTTATGAAGAAGCAGAGCATGCCGCTAAATTTGCAGAGCTGCTGGGCGAAGTTGTTACCGACTCCACCAAGAAGAATCTGGAAATGCGCGTAGAAGCTGAAAACGGCGCTACCGCTGGCAAGACTGATCTGGCAAAACGCGCCAAAGCTTTGAACCTGGACGCTATCCATGACACCGTTCATGAAATGGCCCGCGACGAAGCTCGTCATGGCAAAGCTTTCGCTGGCCTGCTGGCTCGTTACTTCGGTAAATAAGCAAATTGCATAAAGCAAGCAAAGCCTCCTGGAGCAATCCGGGAGGCTTTTTATGCGCAAAAAATGGCGCTGCCAATACGGCAACGCCGTTTTCCATCATTAATTGTCTTACGATAGCGCTTCGTCTTTACCGTGACGCAGATATACCGCGCCGCTGATAAGCAAAAGCAGTGTGCCTGCCACAAAGAACAAGCTTTTTAAAGGGAAGAAGGTAGCTATCAAGCCTCCGGCCAGCGGCCCCACCATGGAGCCGAACTGCTGGGCGCTGAACATAAAGCCAAAAACGCGGCCTCGTTGGTCGGCGTCCGTATTGCTGGCCAGCACCGCGCTTAAGGAGGGCTGAATACCAGCGCTGCATAAGCCATAGGTAAAATTACCCACGCAGAACAGCGTCAGTGTATCGGGAATGGCCACAATAAAATTCATTACGCCAGCCAGCAGCGCCGCCAAATACAGGCTGCGATAAAAGCCGTGGCGCTGACCGAAGCGGCCCCAGCTGGGCGCGGTCAAAGCGCTAGCAATCCCCACCAGGCTGAAGACAAAGCCTGACAGAAAAATTAAATTGCCCTCGCCATGATTCAGCTCCGCCACATACAAGCTCAAAATCGGCTGTATCAACAGAATAACCATCTGTGCCACCGCCACATAAAACATCGTTTCCCGAATCACCGGCCGCTGCAAAAGCTGCGCTTTGGGAGCAGTCTCCTTGCGAACTGCTTCCTGCTTGGGCGGCTCCGGGATATATAAATAAAAGACCGCAGTAATAATGGTCAGCAGCGTGCCTGCTACCATAAAGGAGCTGCGCATGCCAAAGGCCGTAGCCAATGTGCCGCCCAGCAGCGGACCGATAACATTGCCGCAGGTCAATCCGGCCTGCAGGATGCCCAGGCTCACGCCCAGCTTATCCATGGGCACCAGGCTGGTGGCCAGCGCCAGGCAGGCGCTCCACAAACCGGCGGCAAAGCCTTGAATGACGCGCACGCCGAACATCTGCTCCGGGCTCGTTACAATGCCGCCTAAAAAATAGGATATGGCCAGGCCCGCGCCCGCCCGCATCGCCATCATTTTTTTACCCTTGGTATCAGCCATCCTGCCCCAAATGGGAGCCATAATGCCGCCAATCAAAAAGGTTATGGAAAAAATAGCGCCGTTCCACATTTTTACATGCTCCGCGCTGACGCCCAGCTCGTTCATCAAATACATGGGCAAAAATGGTATCAGCATCGTATAGCCCGCAGCCATCATCACTACGTTAGCCGTTAAAATCGCCAGAACAACCTTCCAGTTTTTCAAAATAAAACCTCCAAAAATAAAAAAGACCATGCAGTTCAAAAACCCGCACAGAATTCATCTTCAAAAACACTCGCAACTTCTGCACTAATTATAAGCCGTCCCACAGCTTTTTGCAAGCCGCAGGCCAGATTGCCGCATAAAAATAATAAAGGAGCCTGCGCTGTGGTGACGCAAGCCCCTCTATCATTTTGGAGGAGAAAATATGGATACGCCTCTTACCCAGAGGTAATAAGATAAGAAACGTACAGCAGCTTATTCATAGTTATCCGCTAACCGACACCCAAAGGAAGTGGTTATATGGTCAAGGTCAAGGCTGCAAAATCAGGAAGGATAGAAGCGCCGGTTAGCATTTGTTAACTATGCTGTAATTATAGCACAGCTTTTTCAAGTTAGCAAGGGCTAATTTAAAAATTTCTTGTATTTTTTTACGCCTGCTCCTCGGCCTGTCCTGCAATGGCAGCGCTGCCTTCAGCCGCCGCTTCCTCCTGACGCAGCAGCGCCATAAACTGCTCGCCGGTAATCGTTTCTTTCTCCAGCAAAAAGCTTGCCAATACGTCCAGCTTATCCCTGTTAGCCTGCAAAATACTGCGCGCCTGCTCGTGCGCGCTCTTGATAATCTCCAAAACCTTGGCGTCGATGCGGCCGGCAGTTTCCTGACTGCAAGCTAAGGAAGTATCGCCGCCTAAATATTGGTTAGTTACGACCTCGGTCGCCATCATATCGAACTCCTCAGTCATGCCCAGGCGCGTTACCATACTGCGGGCAATCTTGGTAGCCTGCTCGATATCGTTAGCCGCGCCGCTGGTAATACTGCCGAAGACAAGCTCCTCGGCGCTGCGGCCGCCGGTAATAGTCACGATTTTGTTGAACAGCTCTTCTTTCTTCATTAAGACGCTGTCATTATCATTAATCTGCATGGTATAACCCAAAGCGCCGTTAGTACGGGGGATAATGGTAATCTTATGCACCGGCGCGCTGTTCTTCTGCATAGCAGCCACCAGCGCGTGACCAATCTCGTGATAAGCGATGACCCGCTTTTCTTCCGGCGAAATAACTGCGCCCTTACGCTGATAACCGGCGATAACAACCTCAATGGATTCCTCTAAATCAGCCTGCTCCACTATGCCACGGTGCAGCTTTACCGCTCTCAGCGCGCCTTCATTGATAATATTCGCCAGCTCTGCGCCGCTGGCGCCGGCCGTCGCCCTGGCCAAAGCCAGATAATCGATATTCTCCGCCATTTTTACATTGCGGGCGTGCACCTTCAAAATTGCTTCACGACCGTGCAAATCGGGAAGCTCCACGGGAATACGCCGGTCGAAGCGCCCAGGACGCAGCAGCGCCTTATCCAGGGATTCAGGACGGTTGGTCGCCGCCAAAATCACCACGCCCTTGCTGCCGTCAAAGCCGTCCATCTCGCTGAGCAGCTGGTTCAAGGTCTGCTCCCGCTCGTCGTTGCCGCCAAACTGGCCGTTATCGCGCCGTTTGCCGATGGCGTCAATCTCATCGATAAACACAATGCAGGGAGCCTTTTCCTGCGCCTGCTTGAATAAATCGCGCACACGGGCCGCGCCCATGCCCACGAACATTTCCACGAACTCGCTGCCGCTGATGGAAAAGAACGGCACCTTAGCTTCACCGGCCACCGCCTTCGCCAACAGCGTTTTGCCCGTGCCCGGAGGGCCTACCAGCAACGCGCCCTTAGGCATATTCGCGCCTATATCCTTGTACTTACCCGGATTATGCAGAAAGTCCACCAGCTCCATCAAGGCTTCCTTGGCCTCGTCCTGCCCCGCCACGTCGGCAAAGCTTTTGCCGGTTTGCGCCTCCACATATACCTTGGCATTGCTCTTGCCAAAGGTCATGGCGTTGCCGCCCATGCGCTTGCCCATGAAATACATGAACAGCTGGCCTAAGCCAAAGAATATCAGGATCGGCAAAATCCAGTTAGTGAAAAAGCTCACAATAGGGCTTTGCTCCTTGGGTACAACCTGAGAAAATTCAACCTTGCTCTTAATCAAACGATCCACCAGCTGCGGGTCCTCCACGCGGCCGGTAACGTAAATCTCCTTTTCATTTTCGCCCTTGCCCAACGCGGCGATACGCTTATCAGTAATTTCTACTTTGGAAAATTTACCGTCGTCCACCATCTGCAAAAAGCTGCCGTAGGACACGTCGTTTACCTTAGGACTGAAAAACGTAGGAACGATTACCGTATTAATCACCAGAATAATCAGCATCGCCATGGCATAGTAGTAAATCAAAGGCCGTTTTTTATTATTATTGCTATTCATCTTGCTCTCTCCTTTACAAAAATTTACTGCCTTTGCTATTATTGTAACCTTATGACGCAAAACACACAAATGAAATGTTTGCGAAATCTTCTGCGCAAAAATGAAAAAAGCTGCAACCCTTTTTCGGATTGCAGCTTTTCTTTTTATGTGGTGTCCCTGGCGAGAATCGAACTCACGGCCTTTCGCTTAGGAGGCGAACGCTCTATCCTACTGAGCTACAGAGACATAAGAGCAGTCCCAACGCAAACTCAAGCCTGCCCGCATCAAAACTGCGAATATTATTATATACCAAAAGCCTGCCTCTGGCAACGCTAAATTACGTTATCCCAAAACTTCGCCAGAACCGATATTGCCTCGCCGTATAAATAATGGTCCACTATATTTTCAGCGGCTTCGTCAGGCGGCATATTCTGAATCAACTGCGTGGGGTTAAAGATACTCATAACCACACCGAAGAAAATAAATTTACTGGAAATTTCTTCATTGCAGTCCTGCTTCAAAAGCCGCGCAGCCATTCCTTCCTTTACTACTTCTTCCAAAATAATGTATTCATCGTTGATAAGCTTATGGTAACGCAAAATACGCTCCTTAGCCGCTTCAGAAATTTCTATCTGGCTATAACGCGGCATTACTACATAGCGCCCATCCACCCTTTGCAAGCGGCAGTCCTTTTCGCCTTCCAGCATTTCAAAGAAAATAATCTGCCACAGCGTATTATTCTTATAATAAAACTCAACCATTTCCCTGAAATACGCCATCAGCTTTTGCTTCAGCGTCTGCTTTCCCGCAACAGCGGCCTGCAAGCGTTCTACAAACGGTTTATTTTTACCTTCTACTAATTTGTAAAATAACTGCTCTTTATTGCCGAAATATTTATAAACCGTCCCCTTACCCACGTCGGCCAAGGCAATAATCTCGTCAATAGTAGCTTTTTCATAACCATACATAGAAAAAATTTTTTCCGCGGCCTCTAGAATGCGCTGATCCTTCGGAGCCCTTCCGTTTACCCTCACTTCGTAACCTCCTTCGCTTTTTATTAACGCGCCTGTTTTATAATATACTTTAATTATACCGTTTTCTGCGTTCAAATGCCAGCCGCAGCAACAAGAAATTTTCTTTGCAGACGGCAAAGCGCTATTGCCCAGAATAGTTCACAACAAATATTTTAGAAAAATCTGTCCAAAGCGATTTTTTTTGATATAATGTATACAAGGTGATATATGCTGTTTTTTCATCAAGGAGATACAAGGAGGTTATCCCATGTTAAAAATCATCACTAAGCGTTGCAAGGGCTGCGGCATCTGCGCGGCTTTCTGCCCGAAAAAGGTTTTGGCAGTCAGCGAGGTCGGCAAGGTCGAAGCCGTTGCTGAAGAAAACTGCATCAAATGCGGACAATGCGAGATGCGCTGCCCGGATTATGCTATTTTTGTAGATAAATAAAAAGGAGTGAATTACCCATGTCAAGAATCCTGCTGTTACAAGGTAACCAGGCGGTTGTCGAGGGTGCGATTGCTGCCGGTGTAAAATTTTACGGTGGCTATCCTATCACCCCTTCCACCGAAATTGCAGAACAATTAGCGCTGCGTTTGCCCCAGGTAGGCGGCAAATTCATGCAGACTGAAGATGAAATTGCCGGCTTAGGCACCGTTATCGGCGCTTCCATGGCTGGTCAAAAGGCTATGACCGCTACCAGCGGCCCCGGCTTCTCTCTAAAACAGGAAATGCTGGGCCTGGCCTGCGTTGCCGAAATCCCCTGCGTAATCGTCAACGTACAGCGCGTAGGTCCCGCGACCGGCCAACCCACCTCCCCCGCTCAGGGCGAGGTTATGCAGGCTCGCTGGGGTACTCACGGCGACCACTGGCTGATTACTATTTCTCCCTCCAGCGTTCCCGAATGCTTCGAGCTGACGCTGCGCGCCGTAGCGCTTTCCGAAAAATATCGCTGCCCGGTTATTCTGCTGATGGACGAGGTTATCGGCCATATGCGCGAAAAAATTGAGCTGCCCGATAATTACGATGAAATTCCGCAGGCTGAACGCAAGCAGCCCACCTGCGCTCCCGAGGATTATCTGGCTTACGGCTGCGAGGAAGGTTCCAAGGTTCCCGCGATGGCTGCCTTCGGCAGCGGCTACCGCTGGCATGTAACGGGACTGATTCACGATGAAACCGGCTTCCCAAAAGGTACAGGCGCAGCTACCAAATCCGCTCAGGATCGTCTGCGCACCAAGATTGAAGATAATCTGGAAGATATCGTGCAAGTAGAAAATTATAAAATGGAAGACGCAGAATTCGCCGTAGTTGCTTTCGGCGGCGCAGCACGCACCGCTTACGAGGCTGTGGACATGGCGCGTGCAGAAGGGTTGAAAGTCGGCTTTGTCCGCCCCATCACCATCTGGCCTTTTGCTGAAAAGCAAATGCAGGAGCTGGCTGGCAAGGTTAAAGGTATCTTGGTACACGAGCTGAACTGCGGACAATATGTGCTGGAGGTAGAGCGCGCCGTAGCAGGTAAGGTACCCGTAAGCCTGTACGCCAAGTACGACAACGAATCTGCTACTCCGGCCCAGCTGCTGGCTGAAATTAAAAAGGCTATGGCCTAATCGGATGAGAGGAGAATTATAGAATGAGTGTAATGGAAGACTTAATCGCTAAATATTTCCGTCCGGGCCGCCTGCCTCATATCTGGTGCCCCGGCTGCGGCAACGGCGTTATCACCGGAGCTATCGTTAAAGCCATCGACAAGCAAGGCCTGGCTAAAGACGACGTAGCAGTTATCAGCGGTATCGGCTGCTCCAGCCGCGCGTCCGGCTATCTGGATTTTAATACCGCCAATACCCTGCACGGCCGCGCCCTGCCCATCGCTACCGGCGTAAAAATGGGCAACCCCAAATTGAACGTTATCGTGTGCAGCGGCGACGGCGACTGCCCCGCTATCGGCGGCAACCATCTTATCCATGCTGCCCGCCGCAATATCGACCTGACCTTAGTCGTTTACAATAACAGCATTTACGGCATGACCGGCGGTCAATACTCCCCCATGACGCCGCAGGGCTCCAAGGCTACCACCGCTCCCTACAGCACCATCGAGCCCAGCTTTAATCTGCTGGCTCTGGCGCAGGCAGCAGGCGCAACCTATGTAGCCCGCGCTACCACCTACCACGTTCCGCAGATGGTAGACGTTATCGCTAAAGGCATTGCTCATAAAGGCTTTTCCATCATCGAAGTTGTCAGCGCCTGCCCTATTTCCTTCGGACGTCAAAACAAAATGGGCGGCCCCGCTCAAATGATGGCCTGGCAGCGCGACCACGGCGTGCTCAAGGCTGTTTGGGACCGCATGGACGAAGCTAAAAAGGCCGAAGCAATCGCTGCCGGTAAATTCCCCATCGGCGTACTCTACGAAAACAACGACGTACAGGAATACACCGCAGCTTACGACGAATTGATAAAACGCGCACAGGAGGGTAAATAATCATGAGACAAAGCTTTCGTTTTTCCGGCACCGGCGGCCAGGGTCTGATTACTGCCGGTATCATTTTAGCCGAAGCTGCCCTCTTAAATGACAAGCTGGCTGTTCAATCCCAATCCTACGGGCCAGAAGCCCGCGGCGGCTCCTCCAAGGCCGAAGCCATTATTTCCGACGAGCCGATTTATTTCAGCCGCGTAATCTGCCCCAACACTTTGCTGGTTATGAGCCAGGAGGCAGCCAATAAATATACCGCCGACTGCGACGAAAACACCACTGTTATCACCGATACGCTTTTTGTTTCCGAGGTTCCCGGAACCTACGGCAAGCGCGTCGACCTGCCCATCACCCATACGGCCAACACCGTATGCGGCAAGACGCTGTTCGCTAACATCGTCGCTTTGGGCGCAGTAGTAGCGCTGACCAAATGCGTTTCCAAGGAAGCTATTACCAAGGCCGTTTTAAACCGCGTACCGAAAGGCACCGAGGAAGCCAACACTAAAGCCTTGGAAGCCGGTATGGCGCTGATAGAAGGCAAATAATCAGCTTCGTTTCAAAAGTAAAAGTCCTGTGACCGCAAGGCCGCAGGACTTTTTTATGCCCGAAGCAATGAAGCAATATTTATTTTACTAAATTCTGCGGCTCGCCCGCCAGATATTTTTCAATGTTGGCAAAAACAATCTCCGCCCGCGTTGCCAAAGCCTCGCGGCTGGCAAACGCCACATGAGGCGTCAGTACGGTATTTTTAGCGCCGCACAGCGGATGCTCTTTGGCGATGGGCGGCTCGTTTTCAAAAACGTCTACGCCTGCGCCTGCCAAGCGGCCTGCATTCAAAGCGTCGGCCAGCGCCACGCTGTCCACCACGGGACCGCGAGCCGTATTTAAAAGCACGGCCGTGGGTTTCATCTGCGCCAAAGCGTCGGTGCCAATCAAGCCCTTTGTCTCTGCCGTCAAAGGCACATGTAGGGAAACAAAATCGGACTCAGCCAACAGCTCCGGCAGGCTCACATAACGCACGCCTGCGTCCAGCAGCTCCTGCTTAGGCGTGCGGCTGTAGGCCAGCACACGGCAACCAAAGGCCGCCGCAATCTTCGCCACCTTGCAGCCGATAGCGCCGGTTCCCACTACGCCAAAGGTTTTGCCGAACAGCTCGAAGCCTACCAAGCCGTCCTTAGTCCCCGCATTGCGGCAGCGGCCGTCGCAGGGTACAATATTGCGAATCACGCTGATAGCCAGGCCAAAGGTCAGCTCGGCCACGGCGTTAGTGGAATAGCCAGCGGCGTTGCATACTGTAATGCCGCGTTCACGGCAGGCATCCAACGCCACATGGTCCACGCCGGTAAAAGCTACCGACAGCATTTGCAGCTTGGGACAGCCGTTGATAATTTCCGCGCTCAGCGGCTGATTAGCCAGCATAATAATATCGGCGTCGCGCACCCTGTCCAGCAGCTTGGCCTGATTCAGCTCCTTAGCCTGATAATAAATAAATTCATGGCCCGCGGCTATCAGCGGCGCGGCTAAAGCGTTGACCTTTTCCACAGCTACGCCCAAGGGCTCCATAACAACTATTTTCATACTTAACACCTCGCATCTTGTAATTCTTACTATTTATAGCATACTACAGAAAACGCTCCTTGGCAAACCAATTTACAGATCGCTGAGCCGTAACGATTGACTGTTGCTTCATAATAGCATATAATTTAGCTAAACTTAATCTGTTTAATGAAAACAAGGATAGATAAAGGTGGTTTAACCATGAAAATTTCAACTAAAGGACGCTATGCGCTGCGCATGCTGCTGGATTTAGCCATGCACCAACAGGACGGTTATATCGCCCTCAAGGATATTGCCGCCCGGCAAAATATTTCCAAAAAATATTTGGAGCAGATTGTGCCCATTCTGAATAAATCTAATCTGCTCCAGGCTAACCGCGGCTTTCAGGGCGGCTACCGTTTAGTAAACCCGCCCAGCGAATATACAGTCGGCAGCATTTTGCGCCTGACGGAAGGCAGCCTTACCCCCGTGGCCTGCCTGGACTGGACGCCGGTTGGCTGCGAACGCCGCTGCGACTGCATCACGCTGCCCTTATGGCAGGGTCTCAGCAAAGTTATCGCCGATTATCTGGATAATATTACTTTGCAGGATCTCATCGACGATTATCAGGCCCGCAGCGTCAATAACTACTTCATTTAAAATTTTACAACGTATACGCAGGCAGTAAATTCCGACGTAATCCTTACAGCAAAAAAGGCAGCCCAAGCTGCCTTTTTGCTTTGTAGGAAATGGGATGTAAAATATATCGCCAGCCAGCGCCGCAGCTTGCGCGGCGGCGCCGGCGAACGAATCGTCTTAATCGCTGAACAGCGGCGTGGACAAATAGCGGTCGCCTGTATCCGGCAGCAAAGCCACAATGACCTTGCCCTTATTTTCCGGACGCTGGGCCAAAACTGTAGCCGCATACACAGCCGCGCCGGAGGAAATACCTACCAGCACGCCCTCGCTGCGAGCGATAGCGCGTCCCGTTTTGAAAGCGTCGTCGTTTTCCACGGCGATGATTTCGTCATAAACCTTGGTATTAAGAGTGTCTGGGACAAAGCCCGCGCCAATGCCCTGAATTTTATGAGCGCCTGCAACGCCTTTGGACAGTACCGGGGAGCTGGCAGGCTCTACAGCGACAACCTTGACGTTAGGATTCTGCTCCTTCAAATATTCGCCTACGCCGGTAACGGTACCGCCGGTACCTACGCCAGCTACGAAAATATCTACCTTGCCCTCGGTATCGCGCCAGATTTCCGGCCCCGTAGTAGCCTTATGCGCGGCAGGGTTAGCCTGATTGGTAAACTGGCTGGGAATAAAGCTGTTGGGCGTTTGCTCCGCCAGCTCCTGAGCCTTGGCGATAGCGCCCTTCATGCCCTGCGCGCCGTCGGTCAGCACCAGCTCGGCCCCGTAGGCCTTCAGCAGGTTGCGGCGTTCCACGCTCATAGTTTCCGGCATGGTTAAAATGATACGATAGCCCCGCGCCGCAGCTACGGCTGCCAGGCCAATACCCGTATTGCCGCTGGTCGGCTCGATAATAACTGCGCCCGGCTTCAATACGCCCTTAGCTTCAGCGTCGTCCAGCATCGCTTTAGCGATTCTGTCCTTCACGCTGCCTGCCGGATTAAAATATTCCAGCTTAGCCACAATCTTAGCTTCCAGCTTATTGGCTGCTTCATAATTTTTCAGCTCCAGCAGCGGCGTACCGCCAATCAAATCAGTAATGCTTGTGTAAATTGCCATAATCATTCACTCCTTTGATAATACCACTATTCATAGTTGTTTGATAGGCTTATTATACCGCCTTTTGCCAGCCTGTCAACTATATTCCGCTAAATTTTATTTTCTTGACAAGCTTTCGCTCTTAATGTATCATATGAAACATATTAAAGCAGTAGGATTTTAGGAGGTGCAGCCATGAGCCGCATAAAATTGCTTATCGATAAATTAGCGCGGCAGCACGATTTAAGCGACGCCGAGCTGCTGGCGTTAATTACATTAAAAGATGAAAATACTAACGCGCTGCTGGCTGCCGCCGCCGACAAAATCCGCCGCCAATATTACGGCGACGCCGTGTATATCCGCGGACTAATCGAATTTACCAATTACTGCCGCAACAACTGCTATTACTGCGGCATCCGCGCCGGTAACAGCCACGTCCAGCGCTACCGCCTGACGCAGGAAGAAATTTTAGCCTGCTGCCGCAATGGCTATGCCCTGGGCTTCCGCACCTTCGTCCTGCAGGGCGGCGAGGACCCTTACTTTACCGACGAGCGCATCTGCGCCATAGTCGCCGCCATCCGCGCCCAGCATCCGGACTGCGCCATTACGCTGTCCATCGGCGAAAAGCCCCGCGCCAGCTATCAGGCCTATTTTGACGCCGGAGCAAACCGCTATCTGCTGCGCCATGAAACGGCAGACCCTGCTCATTACGCTCTGCTGCATCCCGAAAGCATGAGTTTGGAAAACCGTAAACGCTGCCTGTTCGACCTTAAGGAAATAGGCTATCAGGTTGGCAGCGGCTTTATGGTGGGCTCGCCTTACCAGCAGCCCCATAATCTGCTCAGCGACCTGCGCTTTTTGCAGCGGCTCCAGCCCGATATGATAGGTATCGGCCCCTACATCACTCACGCGCAGACGCCGTTTAAAAACCAGCCCAGCGGCACGCTGACGCAAACCCTGCGCATGCTGTCCCTGCTGCGGCTGCTTTTCCCTTACGCGCTGCTGCCAGCCACTACTGCGTTAGGCACTATCGACCCTAACGGGCGGGAGCTGGGATTGCAGGCCGGAGGCAATGTGGTCATGCCCAATCTTTCGCCTGTCGGCGTGCGTAAGCTGTACGAGCTGTACGCCAATAAAATCTGCACCGGCGAAGAAGCCGCCCAGTGCCGCGGCTGTCTGGAGGCCCGCGTGCACGCCGCAGGCTACCGCATCGTTACGGACCGGGGCGACGTTAAAAGACAAATATGATATAATAGGTATGAGTTAGTCAACCCTCTAAAAAAGCCAGCGCCGCTGGCGCAGGGTTCAAGGAAACGAGGAAGGAAAAATGAACAAGACAGCGTTAATCGCCATGAGCGGCGGCGTTGATTCCAGCGTATCCGCTCTGCTGATGCTGGAAAAGGGCTTTGCCTGCACCGGCGTCACCATGAAGCTTTTTAATAATGAGGATATCGGCCTGCCCATCATGGACAGCAAATGCTGCAGTCTGGACGATATTGCCGACGCCCGCAGCGTCTGCGCCAAAATGGGTATCGAGCATTACACCTTTAATTACGGCGACAGCTTCCGTACAGCCGTTATCGACCGCTTTATCAATGCTTACATCAACGGGCAAACGCCTAACCCCTGCATCGACTGCAACCGTTATTTAAAATTCGGCGAGCTTTTCGCCAAAGCGCAGGAATTAGGCTGCGACTATGTAGTAACGGGTCATTACGCCCGCGTAAAATATGACGGGGAAAAGGGCCGTTACCTGCTGCTCAAGGCCTTGGACACGCAAAAGGAGCAAAGCTATGTGCTCTACTCGCTGACCCAAGAGCAGCTGGCTCACGTGCAGTTCCCTTTAGGCGAGCTGACTAAGCCACAGGTGCGCGCAATTGCGGAAAAGCACGGCTTTGTCAACGCGCATAAGCACGACAGTCAGGACATCTGCTTTATCCGCGAGGGTACTACCTACGCCGACTTCATCGAGCAGCGCACCGGGCGCAAATTTCCGCCGGGGAATTTTATCACTGCCGACGGCAAAGTGCTGGGGCGGCATAAGGGCATCATCCATTACACCGTGGGCCAGCGCAAGGGCTTAGGGCTGGCGCTGCCGGAGCCCATGTATGTGCAAAGCATCGACCCGGCGGCCAATACCGTTACTCTTTCTACTAACGCCGGGCTTTTCACTACTAAAGTAACGGCGACAGACATCAATCTTATCGACTGCGACCGCATCGACGAGCCGCGCCGCGTACAGGCCCGCATCCGCTATCACCAAAAGGAGCAGTGGGCTACCGTTACGCAGACGGACGACAACACGCTGCAGCTGGAGTTTGACGAGCCCCAGCGAGCCATTACCAAAGGCCAGGCGCTGGTTATGTACGACGGCGACGTAGTGGTCGGCGGCGGGCGTATTGTTTAAAGTATTCGAAAATTTTTATAACCCAGAGCATATTCTGCGCATAAAAAAACCCGCTTCCCAGCGGGCATTTTTATTGTCGCGCGACGTTATCCGGCCCCCTGCCGGCAGTGCTTTACTTTCAGCTCCTCCAAAAGTCCCCTCAATTGGCCGCTTCCACGACTCGCCTTTTATATTTTTACGGCGATAAATGTTCACGCGATACAGCACTGTTTAGAAAAATAAAAAACAACGGCGATAAAGACTAAGCTTTACAACGCCGTTGTTGTTTATGGTGCAATTATACAACTTCAATGGGTACTTGTAAATATTTTTTGCAGCATTTTCCAGAAAAAATTTCAATTTCCCGGCTTTTGCTTCAATATTTACACTTTAGCTTATTTTAGAAAGCGAATTTTTCTCCGGTCAGCAGCTCGTAGGCCTCGACATATTTAGCGATGGTCTTATCGATAACCTCCTGAGGCAGCTCGTAGCCGGAATCAGGATTTGCAGACAGCCAGTTGCGCACAAATTGCTTATCGTAGGAAGGCTGGTCGTGACCAACCTCGTAGCCTGCCAACGGCCAGAAGCGGGAGCAGTCGGGAGTAAGCATTTCGTCGCCCAAAACAACCTCGCCGTTTTCGTCCAGACCAAATTCAAACTTGGTATCGGCAATAATAATGCCGCGGGACAGCGCATAATCGGCGCATTTTTTATAAATAGCGATAGTGTAGTCGCGCAGCTTGAGAGCGTATTCCTTGCCGCGGCCCGGATACAGCTTCTCCAAAATTTCAATGCTTTGCTCTACGCTGATATTTTCGTCATGGTCGCCAATTTCAGCTTTAGTGCTGGGAGTAAAGATGGGTTCAGGCAGCTTTTGCGCTTCCTGCAAGCCTTCGGGCAGCTTAATGCCGCAAACCTCGCCGGTTTTTTTGTAGCTGGCCCAGCCGCTGCCGGTAATATAACCGCGCACAATGCACTCCACAGGCAGCATGGTCAACTTTTGGCATTTCATGCTGTTGCCGGTAAATTCGGGCTGCTGGAAAAATTCCGGCATTTCTTTAACGTCAACGGACAGCATGTGGTTAGGCACAATGTCCTTCGTAAAATCAAACCAGAACTTGGACAGCTGCGTCAAAACAGTGCCCTTCTTTTCAATTTTGTTTTTCAAAATAACGTCAAAAGCAGAAATGCGGTCGGTAGCAACCATTACGATGCTGTCGCCGATATCGTACATTTCGCGAACCTTGCCGGATTTAAACGGTTTATACTCTTGCATGGATAAAGCCTCCTACAATTTATTTGCTAATTGGATGTTAATAATAATATCACAACCGGCTTTAAAAGTCGATTATTTAACGCAGTTTTAGCAAAAATTTTTCTGCCGCTTATTTCATTTTAATCAGCTCGTAGGCCCGCGTGCCCAAGCCAATCTTTTCCGCATGGGCCAGGCAGGTCTGCCATTCGGATTCCGGCGTCGTGTTATGGAAATGGTCGTGCCCGACGCAGCCTGCCGCATCCTTCGCCAAATGCTCGCCTAAAACGGAATTTGCCACAGGCGGCGCAGCGTTGACCAAATCGGCGCAGGCCTGATCCAGAGCCACAGGGTCAAAGGAAGCCAGCATACCGATATCCGGCACGATGGGCGCGTCGTTTTCACCGTGGCAGTCGCAATAGGGCGATACGTCCACAATCAGGCTGATATGGAAGGTCGGGCGATCCTGACAAATGGCCTGCGCATATTCTGCCATTTTCTTATTCAGATTTTCCATGCTGGCGTCGTTAAGCGCATGAATGGCGTCCATGGGACAAGTGCCCAGGCAGCGGCCGCAGCCTACGCATTTATTGATATCGATAGCCGCTTTGCCGTCGGTAATCGCAGGCGCGCCGTGAGCGCAAATTTTTACGCAGCGCCCGCAGCCCACGCATTTCTTTTGGTTTACCTTAGGCTTGCCGTCGTTGTGCATTTCCATTTTACCGGCGCGTGAGCCGCCGCCCATGCCAAGGTTTTTAATAGCGCCGCCAAAGCCGGTCATCTCATGGCCCTTAAAATGCGTTAATGAAATAACGATATCCGCGTCCATCAAGGCGCGGCCAATCTTGGCTTCCTTCACCAGCTCGCCGTTCTTCACCGGCACATAGGCCTCGTCCGTACCCTTCAAGCCGTCGGCAATAATTACATGGCAGCCGGTGGAAAAGGGGCTGAAGCCGTTTTCATAAGCCGTATCCAAATGCTCCAGCGCATGCTTGCGCCGCCCCACATACAGCGTGTTGCAGTCCGTCAAAAAAGGATTGCCGCCCAATTCTTTAACCACATCCACCACAGCCTTGGCATAATTAGGCCGCAGATAGGAGATATTGCCCGGCTCGCCAAAGTGAATTTAAATGGCTACAAACTGCTTTTTAAAGTCAATGTCGCCAATGCCAGCCTTCTTCATCAGCTTTTGCAGCTTCTGCGGCATGCTGGCTCCTCCGTAAGGCGTGCGAAAATCAGTAAAATAAACCTTTGCCTTTTCCATAGTTTTCCCTCCGTTTGTCTTCAGCTTAGCAGGCCGCCGCGGCAAGCGCCGGCCTTCTTTATTACAGCAAGCCGCCCAGGCGCAGCATCGACGTATCCACAAATGGTTCTCCTAAATTACGCCCCGGCACAAAGCTGCCGTGGCAGTCGCTGCCGCCGCTTATCAGCAGCCCATGCTTAACGCAGTGCCGCAGCAGGCGCTTCGTGCCCTCCTCCGTATGCCCGGAATGATAGCATTCAAAGCCGTCCAAAGGCTCTGTGCGCAGCAAGTCCATCACGCGCTCCAGCCCGGGGCCATGAAAGCCGCTGGCAGCATGGGCGCAAATGGCTACGCCTCCGGCTCCCTTGATCGCGTCCACCACCTGCCCGATCGCAGGAAATGTTGGAAAGCCTAAATCATGCTCTGGCGTAAAAATACGCTGGAAGAAATCATTAACGCCGCTGCACAGCCCCTTATCCTGCAAATAAGCCAGCGCCCGCCAGCCGCCGCGCCGCCGGTCGTAGGTATAACGGGCAAATTCCGCCGCGTCCACAGGCCAGCCATCGCGCTGCAGCAAGGCGATGCTGTCCACATCCTTCTGCTCCAGCAGCGCTTCGTTATGCTGCAAAAGCTCTAGCAAATGCTTGTTGGCAATATCGATGCCGTAGCCTAAAATATGAAAGGATAAATTCTCCTTAGTCGAACAAATTTCTGCCGCCGGTAACAATTTAACGCCCGCCGCCGCAGCCAGCCGCTGCGCTTCCGCCACATTAGCCACGCTGTCGTGGTCCGTAACGGCAATAGCCCCCAGGCCAACTCTCAGCGCCTGCTCCACTAATTCCTGCGGCGTCCAAGTTCCGTCGGACGCGGTAGTGTGAATATGCAAATCAACGCGCATCTCCAGCCGCCTCCTCTTCGCAAATATGACAGCCGCACTTTCCGGGAGCAGGCCTGCTGCCCGCACGGCGGCGTCCTACAACGCCGCTGCCTAAAAACAGCGCCGTACCCGTCAGCACAATAGTACCGCCCGGCGCCAGATTGGCGTAATAGGAAACAGTCAGCCCCAAAGCCACGGACAGCAAGCCGTAGGCCATGCTCTGCATAATTGTTCCCGCAAAGCTGCGCGCCGTCTGCAAAGCGCAGGCCACAGGAATAACCAGCATAGCCGATACCAAAAGCAAGCCCACAATGCGCATGGACAACGCTACCGTCAGCGCAGTCAGCAGCGCCAGCAATAAATTCAGCCGTTCCACCGGCAGCCCCGCTACCCTGGCCGATGTTTCGTCAAAGGTAAGATATTGCAGCGGCCGGTAAAATAGAACCACAAAAATTATCGTACACAAGCCTAAAAGCGCGACGATCATTAAATCCCTGCCGCTGACCGTCATCAGACTGCCAAAAAGTACGCTGCTTAAATTAAAGCCGCCCTCCTTGTTCAACCCTGTAAAAATTACCGCCAGGCCCATGCCGCTGTAAAAAAAGATCGCCAGCACCATATCCGCCGCGTCACTTAAACGCACCCGCACCCGCTCGATGGCCAGCGCTCCCAGAACGGTCGCCGCCGCCGCGCTCAGCACAGGGCTATAGCCCCACAGCGCCCCTCCGGCCACACCGGCAAAGGCGATATGCCCAAGGCCGTCGCCAATCAGCGATTGCCGCCGCAGCACCAGAAAGCTGCCGATAAGCGGGCAAATAACGGCCATAATCAGGCCTGCCAGCCAGGCGCGCTGCATAAATTCCATCTCAAACATTTCCAGCATAACAAAACCTCTATCTGTAAAAATAACCGTGCTTATGATGATGCTGCAACGCCGCGTGCACCTCGCCTCTAAAGCAAATGCCGTGGTCGATGCACAGCGCGCTTTTTGCAGCCTCCGCCGCCAGCTCCAAATCGTGGGAAATCATTACGATGGTCACGCCCTGCTCCCGGTTAATACGCTTGAGCATCGCGTACAGCTCCACTTTAGACGCCGTATCGATACCCGTCGCCGGTTCGTCCAGCAACAAAATTTCCGGCCGCTTCACCATAGCTCGCGCCAGAAAAACCCGCTGCTGCTGCCCGCCGCTCAACTCGCCTATTTTACGCTTGCGCAAAGCCGTCAAATTAAACGCCGTCAGCGCCTCGTCCACCGCTTTACGCTCCTGCTGACCAAAACGGCGCAGCAAGCTGCCGGAGGACAGCAGGCCCAGGGACGCTACCTCCTCCACACTGATAGGAAATTCCCGCTGCAGCTTCGCCGGATTTTGCGGCACATAACCAATTTTCTGCCACTCGCTGAACTCCGCAATAGGGCGGCCAAAATAATAAATCTCGCCCGCCGTCGGCTCCAAGGCGTGAGCCAGCATTTTCATCATCGTACTTTTGCCTGCGCCGTTAGCGCCGATGACGGCCACAAAATCTCCCTGGGGAATGTCCAAATCGAGATTATGGAATACCCAGCCGTCGCCGTAATCGAAGCCCAAACCGCGCACCGTAATAATATTTTTAACTGCCATTCTAGCTCCTCTGCTATTCGTTCAAGGCCTTCGCCAAATTGTCCGCATTGCGCTCCATAATTTTTAAATAATCAAGACCGGCCTGCCGCCCTTCCTCATCGACTCCCTCCAAAGGGTCCAGCACCGCCGTCTGCACGCCCGCCTCCTTGGCGACCAGCCCGGCAATTTTGGGGTCGGTCAGCGTTTCAAAAAAGATATAGCGCACGCCCTCCTGCCGCACCGTTTTTATCAGCCGCTGCAAGTCTGCAGGCGTCGGCTCCGCCTCCGGCGAAATTCCCGTAACGCTCAGCTGGTGCAGTCCGTAATCCGCCGCTAAATGGCCGAAGGCCGCATGCGCCGTCACGAAAACCTTTTTCGGCGCCATCCGCCCAATCTGCGTCAGCCGTGCGTCCAACTCCTTTAAGCGAGCGAGATAGTCCCGGCTGTTGCGTTTGTAAATAGCCGCGTGCTCCGGGTCGGCCGCGCATAAAGCCTCCGTAATGCGCTCCACCTCCACCATAGCCCGCTTAGGGCTAATCCACACATGCGGGTCCTGCACACCGTCGCGATTAAACAAGCGTGCGCCCGCCTCCACCGGCATAATGCCGCGCTCGCTTAAAGCCTCCAGAGCCTGCTGCGCCCACGGCTCCACCATGCCGTTGTACACAAAAACTCTGGCGTGTCCCAGGCGCGTCAAATCCCGCGGCGAAGGCTCCCAATCGTGGGGCTCCGCGCCGTCAGGCACCATGGTCATAACCTCCACCTGTTCGCCGCCAACGCCGCGGACAAATTCCGCCATCGGATAAAAGCTGGCCGCCACCAGCAGCTTATCGGAAGCGGGCCGCTGCATCGGGCCGCAGCCCGCCGTAATATTCATCAATAGCAACAATAAAAAAATAAATACCTTCATAATCATAGAATATTGCATTGCACAGCATCTGTCAACCTCTTTCACAGCAAAAGCCGCGCGCCCAGCCTTCAAGCGCGCTAAATAAAGAACTGCCGGAAGAACGCTTGCAGCGCCCTCCCGACAGTTTGAAAGGATGTGATGTAAGATGTGATGGAATATGAATTTATCTTTTCAAGTCCAAGCGAAGCGGCGCATCAGCCTTCGATAGCGATGTACTTTTTCTCTTCAACTTGTTGAGGAGCAACCTTTGGCACCGTAACCTTCAGGATGCCGTCTTCAAATCTGGCTTTGATGTCTTCTTGTTTGACGGCTTCGCCAATGTAGAAGGTTCTGGAGCATTCGCCGGTATAACGCTCGCGGCGGATATAAACGCCCTCGTCGTTCTTTTCTTCTTTCTCCACGCCTTTAGACGCGCTGATGGTCAGGTAACCGTTTTCCAGCTTAGCGCTGACGTCCTCTTTCTTAAAGCCCGGCAGGTCGATATCCATTTCATAAGCCGCGTCCGATTCTTTAATATCGGTCTTCATAACGTTCTGCGCATGCTTGCCATACAACGAGTTGCGGCGGCCGAAAAATTCTTTTTCAAACGGGAAATTCATAAAATCATCAAATAAGCTTTCGCCAAATACGCTAGGTAACATCATAAGTCATTCCTCCAATTTATATGCCTTGCCCCGCCAACGGGCGAAGCAATTTGTAAGTTAAACTGTAACTTGGAAATGCCCGCTTACTCTTTTCAGCTCTCATTTCTTTTGTTAATTATGTTATACCACTCTTTGTTAGCACTGTCAAGCAGCGAGTGCTAAAATTTGTATTATTTTACAAAATCAACACATACATAATAATTTCGTCACAATTATTGTGTTCATAGCATTACTCTAGCAATTTAAGCAATAACAGAAACAGGCAACATACTGCGGTAAAACTGCCCTCGTCCGCAACGCGCACGCCCATAATCAACGGCAGCCAAAAAAATTTACCGTCCAAGCGGCAACAGCTAATTGCATAAGCCATTGCCTTGTACTATAATAAATAAAACAAAACAGAAAGAAGGCCTGCCCCATGAAATTACCGGATAAAAAATATATCGCGTCCTTTGACATCGACGCGCAAAACACGTTTACTCCCGTTTGCCCCGACGAGCTGCCCGTAGCCGAAGGCGACCAAATCGCCGGCGAACTTAACGCACAAGCGCAATTTGCCAGCCTGCGCCTGGCGTCGCGCGACGCGCACAGCACCTGCGCCCTGTGGCTCAGCGACGAGCAAAATCCGCCGCTCTCCCCGATAGCAGGCCATCCAGACCTCGATATCCGCTGGCCCGCGCACGCCATCATCGGCACGAAAGGCTTCGACTTCATCGAGGGCCTCGACCCCGCCGCCTACGATTTCCAAATTTTTAAAGGCATCGAACCGGACAAACACCCCTACGGCGCCTGCTACCATGATTTAAAAAATACTTTATCCACCGGCGCTATCGAATACCTGCGCTGCCACGGCATCACCACCGTTATCTGCGGCGGTCTGGCTACCGATTACTGCGTCAAGAACACCGTGCTGCAGCTTAAAGCCGCAGGCTTCGACGTAATTTTAAATTTAGCGGCCTGCCGCGGCATTGCTCCCGACACCGTATCCCAAGCCATCAAAGAAATGCGTGACGCAGGCGTACAGATTATCAGCTGCGCCGCCGAGCTGACAGAATAAAATCTATAATATGCATAGAAAAAGCATCCGCCGTAAAAGACGGATGCTTTATTATTTTTGTAATACCAATCAATATTCCCAACGCAGGCCCAAGCCAACCATAGTCGTGCTGTCGTCGGCATTTTTTACATAGCCGACATTATCGACCATAGCGTAACCTATCATAGCGTCAAGATACATATCTTTTTTCAGCTTCTTGGCGTAATTGATTTGGAATTCCTGCATCCTAGGATTGTTAGTTTTATGGCGGTCAAAATCAGTATTGGTATACTGGAAGCCGATGCGGTCGCCGTTATCCATATAATGGTTGATGATAGCGCTGCATTCTAAAGTATCCTTACCCATGGACGCGCCCATGATATCGTCCTTATACGTCCACCCGTTTTCAAAAGTACCGTGGCTATACCACCATTCGTTAGTCTTAGCCGCTTCTAAGCGCAAATCCCATCTGCCGTCGCTGGAAAGCTGCGGGAAGTATAGTCCCGCGCTGTAAGCATACTCACAGGGCAGGCCGCCAGCCTGGTCCTCGCCGTAGGCAGAACCGTAAACCTGCATGCCGGGGAACTTAAGGCGGAAATCGACGCCGCCGATATCGTTCCATTGGTCGTCCGCTTCAGCATTCTCACCAAAAAGCCAATCCTTGTTCAAGCTCTTAGCCATGGACACACGCTCCAAGCCAAAGGTAAAATTATCGCTGGGCGTAATATCCACGCGAACACCTAATAAATCAAGCCCATCGTTTTCTTTTTGCCATCTATCACTACCGGCTGGGAAGAAACCCTCAGCCTGGTCGCGCCTGTTGCCTTCCATCTGACTATAGAAAACATTGACGTTAGCCTTGCCTAAGAATTTCAAAAAGCCGTTGTCAAAGGTATGGGGTTCCAGCAAGTTCAGCTTGACCATAGTGTGCGGCGTAGCGTTATTGCTGAATACAAACGCGCCCTTATTGCCTTTGCCGCCCCATTGCAAGGGCTGCTTGCCAACCTCGATGCCCCACACGCCCAAATGCGTCTTTACATAGCCTTCCTCAAGGCTGGCGTCGCCGTGCTCGTCCTTATCGTAGCTGAAACGCGGCGTCAAGCTTAAAGCAAAGTCCTTATTGATACTACCGGAAATATTCAGCTTGCCCACGGCATTAAAGCCGTCGCCGTAACGGTAGCCGTTATTATTTTTATTCAAGGGCTGCCAGTGAGCGTTAATTTTTTGTCCAATAGAAGGTATATCTTGATGCTTATAATTATTATTACGATAATCGTAAGTAGTATGGTCAGCGTCTACATAAGAAAAAGCAACCGATGCGCTGCGCAGCTTGACATTGCTCTCAAAACGCTGCTTTTCGCCCTTTACATAAGCAATTTCTTCCGCTAAATCAGCAGCCATTTCATCGTAATAAACCTTCAAATAATCCGGCATACCGGCTGGATTGATGGAAGCAATCCATTTAGCCATATCCAAACGGCTATAGGGTTTGGTGCCGCTGGGCATATCCTTAATATAGCCCATACCTTCCAGCTTATCGACATAATCATAGTACCTGCTGTCAAGCGATACGTTGCTTGTAACAAGCGGAGACGCCGCCGCTATGGAACAACATGCTAATAAAGCCACAACTGCGCCTGCAGCAAAAATCTTTTTCATCTAAACTTAAACCTCCTGCCTTTGCCGTGCACCAAAACGCACAATGCACAGATGCATAACAAGGAAAACTTTAATAATAACGCTTTACCTTCCAGTATCCCTTAGACGCCATTGTCCCCCCCGCTATTACTTTTGTCTTCCGTTCCATAATAATAATAGTAACCGTAATGATGACTGGCGGCAATATCCACCTTATTCAGCACTACGCCCAAAAGGTGCGCGCCGCCCTGCTCCAATTTAGTCTTGGCCTCTTTAGCGATAGCCGGGCTTACCTCGCCCGCCGCAATAACCAAAATCGTACCGTCGACCTTGCCGCTGATGACGGCGGCATCCGTTACCGGCATAACCGGCGGCGTGTCTACCAAAACATAATCGAAATTCTGCTTCAGGGTATTCAATATATCAATCATATTCTGGTTGCCCAAAAGCTCGGAAGGATTGGGCGCCACGGGGCCGCTGGTCAGCACATACAGGTTTTCCACATTCGTCGCCTGAATGATTTCCATAACGTCGCTGCCTGTAGCGATGCAGTTACTCAAGCCCTTATTATGCAGCTTGAACATTTTATGCTGCGTTGGATTGCGGAAGTCGCAATCCAAAAGAACTACTTTATAACCGGCCTGCGCCATAACTACCGCCAGATTGCCGATAGTAGTGCTTTTGCCCTCGTTAGGCGTAGCGCTGGTCAGCAAGATAGACTTTAGCTCCTTGCCCGCAATATTAGAAAATTTGATATTCGTTCTAATCGTTCTGTACGCTTCGGATACGGGAGATTTAGCATCCGTGTGCGCAATCAAGGTTACTTCTTCCATACAGCCCTCCAAAGCTTCTGCCATGCGCTGAGATTTTCTACTTCCTTAGCTTCGTTCAGAGATTCGTTGCTGGGAACCTGCGCCAAAACGGGCAAGCCCAAATAGGTTTCCACATCGTCGCTGGTCTTGATAGTCCTGTTCATCAGCTCGCGAGCGATAACGAAACCGCTGCTGCCGAACAAACCCAGCAAGAAGGACAACACCAAAGTCAACGCCTTCTTAGGCTTGACCGGTTTTTCCGGCAGCGTCGGATTATCGACCACCTGCACCTCGGTGGATACGGCAACCTCGGCAACCTTCGCTTCCTCCAAGCGTTTAGCCAGCATTACGTAAATTTCCTGAGCCACGCGAGCGTCGCGCAGCAGGGACAAATACTGCTGCTCCGTTTCGGACAAAACCTGAACGTCTTTATTATAGCGTTCTTCAAGTTGGCTGATGGTGTTCAAATTACTTTGCGCCACGTTCAGTTCCGCTTCGCTCTTAAACTTATCGGCCAACAAGCCCTGATGTACCTGGTTGGTAGAAGAAGTTTGCAAGGAAGCGATTTTGTTAATTTCTTCGTCCATGCTGCGGCGCAGGCCGGCGATTTCCCTGTTCACTTCAACGACCTTGGGATGCTTTTCCGTATATTTATCGAGGTAATCGATGCGTTCGGCTTCCAACTCAGCCAAGCGCTTTTGATAAGCGGTAATAACGTTGTTATCCGCAATGCTGGCGGAATTATTCTGCAGCTGGCCGCTGACCGCGCTGTTGCGCGCTTTAGCTGCTTCCAAAGCCACCTGGTTTTCGGCGCGCAGCTTATCTACCAAGCTCAGCTTATCGGCGGCCATTTTAATCTGGTCGTCAGGGGAAAGTACGTTATTTTCCTTTTTGAACTCCGTAACCTTGGTTTCTGCGTCGTTCAATTCCTGCTTGGAGGATTTTACGCGCTCTTCGATAAATAAGCGCGTAGTTTTTTGTTCGCCGCGCACCAAATCGGTCAAGCGGGACAAAAAGCCGTTAACCAATAATTGGTTGGCCTTTTGCGCGTCCTCGGCGGTTTTGGCGTTCACCTTAACCTCCATGATTTCCGTATCCTTAAACGGATTGGTAGTTACGCGCTTTTCCAGATAATTTTCATAGCGGGGGTATAAGCCGTCGTCGTCGGCCTCCTCCGTAGCTTCGATTACCGGCACAACTACGCTGCGGCTCTTTAAAATCTCAGCGTAGGTGCTCATGAGCTGCTTGGTAGCCATCGCGTTGCCCATGGGCATGGATTCCAAAATGGAACTGCCAATGCCCTTAGGCTGCTTCACGCGCAGCAAGGCTACGGATTCATACGTCGGCGGCACGATAATCAGGTACAGCGCGGCTGCCGCTACGCAGCCCAGCGTCGCTTTTCTGATAGTCGGCACATTCTTTTTTATTACGTTCCATAAATCGCGTAAATCAATTGTAATTTCTTGCTCGTCCACGTCTATACTCCTTAATTGTCCTCGTTGTCTTTGACTTCGCTTACCATGTAAATACCGCTCAAGAACGGCAGAATATCTCTCTGGAAGGTAATCTTACCGTTGCTGGTCAGATATACGCAATCGCCCTCGTTCAGCACGATATTCTTACTTGTATCGCCTTTAGTAAGCAGCTCGTTAATATTCACCTTCAGGAAAGGCTCCTGCTCGCCGCGGCGGATAACGAAAATCTTTTTCTTACCGGATTTTTCCGTAAAGCCTTCGGCCTTAGACAAAGCGTCCAACAAATTATGGCTCTTTTCTAATTCGTACAGACCTTGTTTTTTAATCTCGCCTAAAACGTAAACCCGCGTCGTGCCCAGTTTAGTAATATTAATCGTTACCAACGGGTCGACGATGTATTCGCTCAGCCTGTCGGTAATTTCCTGCGTTACCTGCGCTACAGTTTTACCATTAACGTCTACCTCGCCAATCAAAGGCATGGACATTTTGCCGTCAGGGCGTACGACATAGGGGTTATTAGTTGCCGTAGGCGGACTGCTCAAATCAGGATGATTATAAACGGTCAGCTGTAATTGATCGCCGCCGCACATAATATAGTCGGCGGGGTCGGCAGCCAGCGCCCCGTTGAAGGGCAACAAAATACTGCCTGCCAGCAATGCTGAAAACAATAACTTTTTCATACTCCACTCCTTATCCAAAAAGCTTACTCCAAAAGCTCTTCTTTTTTTCTATTTTTTGTAAGCGCTGCGGCAGCTTGACTATTATGTCCTCATTAGCCAGCAGCTTCCTGGGATTATCCACACAAATCGCCCGCGCCTGCTGTTCGCCGACTAATTCCGCCAGCCGCGCACGCGCATGGGTCAAATCCGTATTGCGTATTTTCACTCTATGAGCATCGCTGCCAAAGAAGCAAATCAAACCGTTCTTCAACAAAAATTCTGCTTTCTGGCGCACATGCTCGCCAAATCTGCCGGTTACGCTGCCGCCGTTCATTTGAGTCAGCAAGCCGCCGTGCATCCATTTCAACAACCGCTCCGGCTGTTCCATCAGCATATTATTGCGCTCCGGATGCGCCAGTACCGGACAGATACCCTTCAACTGCAATTCATACCAAAAATCTTCCACATAATCGGGAATAGTCATGGCAGGTAATTCGACTAATAAGTATCTCGTACCGCCTATGCAATAGCAGCGCTCGTCCTCTTTAAACAAATCCAAAATATCCCAGTTCATTTCAATTTCCGCGCCGGGATAAATAGTCAAATCTAATTTTTCTTCAGTCGCTATACCGCGCAGCTCGGCGACGCCATCCTGAATTCTCTGCCAGGACGGACAATTAGTGATTTCAATAACATGGGGCGTAGCCACAATATGCTTCGTCCCACAGGCTGCCGCCATACGCAGCAGCTCTCTGGAAGTTTCAATATCAGGAGAACCGTCGTCAATACCGTAAATTATATGAGAATGAATGTCATACATCGTTTCTCGCCTGCAGCAAAATACCTGCTGCCGCTACTACACCTCCGCACTTTATTGAACGATAAAGTTTTCATTATGTCAATATACCTTTGAAATTATAATTATTATATCACTTGGCAGATAGCACAGCAAGCCGCCAAGCCATAAATATTCAGTTTTCTAAGCTTCTTTATTAATATTTTTTCACTGTTGGCTTAATATAAACTGTAAACAGAATACAGCCAGTGAAAACTCAGCAAATCGCCGGACTCTCTGTACATTATTTATCTACAATGCGCAGTCCATGGCTGCGGCCCGTCAGCGATTGAGCGCCGCGCTCCGTAATGACGTAAGTATTTTCCGTGCCGACTAAGCCCAACCCCGGCAGCGCTATTTTAGGCTCCACGGCAAAAACCATTCCCGGCTGCAGCTGCTGTGTAAAGCCCTTGGCAATAGCCGGAGCTTCGTCCATAACCAGGCCGATGCTGTGCCCTAAAAATTTACCGCCGTTCATAAAGCCGTCGCCGTAAACATTATTGAATTTCGCCATCGTGCGCAGGTACAGGCTTTCCACCGTTACGCCGGGGGCCATCATGGAAACGACCTCCTGCTCAAGCTCCAGGCAGCGCTCCTGCGCGTTCAAAATTTTCTGCGCCTGCTCGTCCTTTTTAATATCGCCGTAATAGTAAACCACGGTTTTATCCGTATGATAGCCGTCGAAGCCGCAGGGAATATCCAAATACACCAAACGTCCCGGCTGCAACTTGCGGAACGCGTTTCCGATGGACTGCACCGCAATACAGGTGCCGTTGGTGCCGCCGGGGCCATCAAAGGCCGTGCGCACCAGGCCGCTCTTACCAAAGGCCGCAATACCGATAACCTCCTCGCCCATGGGCAGGTTAAAACGCGCGATGCCGTGAGAACCACGCATCACCATTTCGCTGTACAGCTCGATAGCAAGCTGCGCCTCGCTGACGCCGCCCCGAATCATCCCCGGAGCAACCACATCCAGCACCGTTTCGTGAATAGCGCCGCTGGTCGCCATCATTTCCAGCTCGTACTTGCTTTTCACCATGCGCAAATCCTGCAGCACACCGTCGATGGAGCCAATCTCCTCAAACGCAAAATACTTGCGCAGCAAGCGTTCCCAATCCACCGTCGCTTTTCTTACTTCCATATACATAATCTTCGGCGCGTTACCATAATAGGCTGCCGCCTCACGGAAGCTGCGCATCGGACGGATATCGTCGAAATGGGATTCGTTGCAGGCACGGTCGTAGCTGCGGCGCACCCACAGAATCGCATCCTGCGGACGAATCAGCAGCACCCCCTCCTGCATAGTGCCGGTAAAATAATACATAGCGATTTTGTGATTTATCGCCGCCATCTCCCAGCCGGGATGCGCTTTATCCATGGCCTGACGGAAGGCCTGCAAACGCTTTTCCAGCTCGCTGGCAGGAACCGGTCTGATTTTATCGGTAAAAACAGTAGCTTTTTCTAAAATTGCCATAATACCACCCTCGCAATACACAACAAGCAGCCGCTTTAACGGCTCATAAATACTTTAAAATTTCCTTAGCGTGCGGCAAAATTATATCCGGCTTAATGCTTCCCTGCTCCACGTCCTCCATAGTAGCTTCGCCGGTCAGCACCATAATGGACAAAATATCGTTGTTCAGCCCAAAGGCAATATCCGTCGCCAAGCGGTCGCCCACCATAGCGATTTCCTCTTTAGCATAGCCTGTTTTGTCCAGCACCACGTCCACCATATATTTATAGGGCTTGCCGAAAATCAGCTGCGGCGTTTTTCCGGTCGCCGTTTTAATCAGTTCCAGCATTGCGCCCGTATCGGGAATAAATTCGCCGCCCTCAATAGGACAGCGCACGTCCGGGTGTGTAGCCACATAAGGCACGCCCTTGTCAATCAAACGGCAGGCAATGCTCAGACGCTCGTAGGTCAGCGTTTGGTCAAAGCCTACGACAACATAATCCGCGCCCTCGTCCAACGTATTGGTCAGCGTAAAGCCCGCTTCCGCTACCGTTTGCAGCAGCTGCGGTGTGCCCAAAACGAAAAGCCGCGCTCCCGGCTGATGCTTGCGCAGCCAATTAGTCAAAGCGTCGGAGGAAATCAAAATATCCTGCCGCGTTACCGGCACGCCAAGGCCGTTCATTTTATTTACATAATGCTCGTGGCTGCGGGAGGAATTATTGGTCAGCAGGTAATAATCGCGGCCTGCCGCCTTCAGCTTCTCAAAAAAGCCCTCCATACCCGGTATCAGCTCATTTCCTAAATTGATAGTGCCGTCCATATCAAACAAAAAGCACTTTATTTTTTTTATGCGTTCATAAGCGTAAGTCATCTGCGTTCCCCCAAGGTTATCACAAAATTTCAAGACACTACTATTATATAGCATCTTGCTGTCAAAAGCTATTTTTTATGTTAGAATATCAAGAGAAGCTAATCTCAAACTAGAGCAAGGAGTACACAATGAAATACACCACTATCATTTTCGATTTAGACGGTACGCTGCTGGATACGCTGCAGGATTTAGCCAACGCTACCAATTACACTTTAGGTAAGCACGGCCTGCCCCTGCGTACCGTAGATGAAGTACGTCAATTCGTCGGCAACGGCATTCGCAATCTTATCGCCCGCGCCGTACCCGCCGGCACCTCGCAGGAAATTCAGGAAGCCGTTTTTGCCGACTTCAACCTTTATTACAAAGAGCACTGCGCCGATAACACCCAGCCCTATCCCGGCATTCTGCCGCTTTTGGCCGAACTGCGGAAGCAGGGCTGCCAAACGGCCATCGTCTCCAACAAAGCGGACTACGCCGTGCAGGAGCTGGCACAGCAATATTTTCCTAACCTGCTGGACGCAGCCTGCGGCGAACGCCAGGGCATCGCCCGTAAGCCGAAGCCCGATATGCTGCTGGCTATTATGGAGCAGCTACATGCTGATAAAAACAGCACCATCTACGTCGGCGATTCGGACACCGACCTTTTAACCGCAAAAAATACCGGCGTGCCCTGCATCGGCGCTTGCTGGGGCTTCCGCGGCCGCCAGTTTTTAATCGACCACGGCGCGCAATTATTAGCGGAAAAAGCCAGCGACATTTTACAATTATGCAAATAAAATACAGCTAAAAAACCAGGCGCAGTGCAACGCCTGGTTTTCTTTATTATAAGCTTGCTGCGTTCACCTGCCATAAGCCCGCCGCCAGCTGCCTGCTTTCACCCTGCAAGGTAATTACGCAGCCGACGCCTAAGTATAAGCCCAGCCTCTCAGCATAAGGCTGCAAGACCACCGCAATCTTTTGCAGCTTCTGCACATTCACCGCATCTTTACTAATAAAAACAGGATACAGCGTACTTTCCCAGCGTATCAGCAAATTTATTTCCTTATTATTAGAATCACGATAAAAGCGCCACTCGGGCACAATACCCTGCCGTAAAAAGCCTTCGCGCAAAATATTGACAACGTAATTCTCATACAAATTTTTAAAATACAAGCTCGGAACTAACGCCGAAGCATCATAAAGCCGCAGCAAATACGCAGCAGCAGCGGTGTCTCTAAAGTAAAGCTTAGGCGCTTTGACCAATCGCTTACCGGCAATATCATCCACTGGCTGCAAAAAATAAATCACTCCGGCTCCCGCCAAAAACTGCAGCCACTGCTTAACCGTAGGCGCGCTGATGCCCACGCTATTAGCAAGCAAAGCATAATTGACTACTGACCCGCTCATACCGGCGGCAGCGCACAGCAGGCGGTACAGCGCTATATCGTCACTGACAGGCGTATGCTCCATAATGTCGTGCTGCAAGGTCTGATGAATATACTGGGACGCCGCCTGCCGCCTGTCTGCGCCAAAGCTTCCCTGAACAATTGCCGTCAGTACGTCGCGCTTATTTTCCCGCTGTAAAATTTGCTCCAGGCATTGCCCCGTTGGCAAAAACGTATACTGCCCTACGGCATCTGCCGCAGCCAAAGGTAAATCCATAAATACTGCGGCGCCGTCCTCGCCTGTATTAACCGTCTGCTGTAAAAAACAGCTTTGCCCACAGCTGGCAAGTATTTGCCCCAACGGCAAGCCGCTGCGCAGTAAGCATGGCAGCAAAGCAGGCACATAATGCAAATGAGCCAAATAAACAGGCAATGGTAAATTACCTGCGAAAGCCTCAACGTCTTGCTCCACCTGCATGCGAACGCTGGGCAATGAGCAATCCACCGCATGATAGCCGGCCGTCAGCCCACGCAGCAAAGTATTTTGATGCTCGCTGCCGCAAGTACGCAAAATTACAAGCTTATTATTCAATTGTAACGTGCCAATAGTTTTTTGCAAATCAATCATGGTAGCCTTTCTTGAAGGATATTGTAAAATAGTACCCTTGTATATATTTTTATTATATGTTATACTAACATTGAAAAATTACATAAGTAGGGCGGTACCTTACGGTATCTATTTAGCAGTATCTCCGTTCTGTTTTTGCAGAGCGCCGGTACTGCTTTTTTGTTTTACCCCATTCTGCTTATGTATTTTCACTCAAAATCTTTAAATCAAAGGCATGAGATGGAAAGGAGGCCGGACTGGCTGCCCGGCTTCCTTGTCCAAATATATTGTAATAGGAGATGAAAGTATGCCCAACGAATTTGTCAAGCCGGAATATCTTGAAGCCATTGCGCGCCTGCGTCTTATCGATGATTTCTTTATGCGCAAGGCCTTTGAAAACAATATTCCAGCCGCCGAGCTTCTCTTGCGTATCATCCTGCATGATGATAAAATTAAGGTGGTAAGAGCGCTAAGCCAATATGTTGTCAGCAACCTTTACGGACATTCAGCACAGCTGGACTTACTTGCCCAAGACGCTAATGGTAAGTACTTCAATGTAGAAATACAAAGCGCCAGTGAAGGAGCTTCGCCGCAGCGCGCCCGTTACTACGGCGGCGTCGTCGATACTGCGCATTTTTCCAAAGGTATCGATTACCATGAGCTTTTTGAAACTTATGTAATCTTTATTACGCAGGACGATATTTTAGGCGAAGGCCGCCCTATTTACCACATCGAGCGTAAGATTGAGGAAAGCGGAGCCAGCTTTAACGACGGCTCCCACATTATTTATGTCAACGGCAATTGCCGTTACGACCAAACTGCTTTAAGCAGGCTGATGCACGATTTTTTCTGCACAAGCGCTAGTGATATGCATTATAAACAATTACAGGAACGTGTAAAATACTTGAAGGAAACCGAGGAAGGAGTGCAAACTATGTGCAAGATTATTAATGATTTATCCGATGTCGCATTTGCTAGAGGCATTGCCCAAGGCGAAGCTCGTGGTGAGGCCCGCGGTGAAGAGCGTTTCGCTTTACTGATGCAAAAGCTTTATTCCCTTGGTAGAACGGATGATGCGCGGAGAGTATCTATAGATAAAGATTATCGGAATGCCCTAATGAAAGAATTTGCTATTCAGTAAAAGCTACCGTTGTGCAGCCCACGCCACAGCTTCATATTGCAAACTAGAGGACGGCGCAGGCCGTCCTTTTTTATTATTATAAGCATAAGCCTCTACCTATATATAAAAAATCCTGATGTAGTAAAGAAAAAAGGAACACCTAATCTAGTAATATACTGTGCTATAATGCACAATATATTTTGGCTATCATACGGAATTCCAATATGAAGCGTTAATATCAAAGAAGCCATTACAAATTTTAGAATATCTATAGTTTTATATTGTTGTTGTCCATTTAATTCCATCAAACCATTTTCTCATTTTTGATTAAGCTTCTAAGATTATTTATATCTTTAACAAGAAACATGTGTACTACAACAAAATAGGAAAAAGTACTTATCATCATACCAACAAATTCCAATAAATCAGTAATCATTAATGTGTTCATCATCAAATAAGATATAGGTATAACTAAAGAAGCAATCAAGGGATTAATCATATTACATAGAGTTTCTTTGATATTTACTTTAAAAGTCACTTTAAGAAGTATCAAACTCATTATTACAAATTCTAAAATTGAAAAACATCTCCCATATACAAAATTCCAGAACCCATATCTTGTAGTCAACATACATACAGGTATTAAAAAAGCCAAATATGAACATTGGAACAAAAACAATACTTTAGGAATTCCCTTTGCTTTGTAAAGCTCGGCAGTAAAACTATAAAATATAAGACTGCACATCATCATTAAACCCCACATACCCACAATATCGCTTGCTTCAGACCACCTAGCACCAAATAAAATTAACGTTATAATTTTTCTATAGCAGAATAGGCCTAATCCCATTGGAATGATTAAATATAACATCAGCTTTTGTATATTGAGAAAAGTATAATAAAATAAATCTTCTTTACTTTTAAGTCTTGATAAGACTGATAGTAACACCGGACTCATTGAAGCAGAAACCATCCCCATTATTGACATAACCATATTAGCAGAATTTTTATATAAGCCTATATAGTAATCAGAAAATACTTGTGCTGCAATAAAAGTATCTATCCAAAATATTAACCAATGTGCTAATCCTTCACAAAGTGACCAAAAACTAAAACTGAACATTTCTTTTAAAATCTTTACCGAATAAAATACTCTAGGTTTCCAATCAGATAAATACGTTAATGTAACAGCATTACATAATGCACCTATTAAATTACCTATGATCAATGCCCAAAAAGATTTAGTAACGAAAGCCAATGGCACAGTTATTAAAAGAGGTACAGCAGAAATCAATATGCGCACAATAAATAATTTTTTATATTCAAATTCTCTTCTTAACAAATTAGTTTGTATACTAGAGATAGAAGCAATCATTAATTGTATGCAACTTATAGAAATAGCTGCTCCATATTCCTTATTTCCTAAATACGAGGCGATAATATCTTGATTTAGTATAATAAAACAAAACAAGAATATAGATAATAATAAATTAGACCAAAAAGCTACACTGGCATAATCTTCGCGAGTTTTTTTATCGCAAAAATCTCTCTGTATCATATATTTTCCAAAACCAGCATCTTTTATAATATCGGTAAAAGTAACTACCATATTACATATGGCAATAACGCCAAAGTCATTAGGTGTAAGAATACGTGCAAGCAACATACTAGTTATTGGAGTAATAAATTTTGCTGCTACTTCAGATAACAAGGACCAACTAATAGATTTCTGTATTACATTTTTTTCTGACATTTCATCACCTAGAACCTCGTGTGCCGATAGAGATTAAATAGTTAAGCCCAAAAATAATTATTAACGTAATGATTGTAGATGGGAAAAATATTACTGACAAAAAGCCTGAAAAGCTTCCTCTCGGAGCCCATAAAAGCTGAGTAATCATCAATAATTGTAACGAATGCATAAATATAGACTTATATTCTGAAAATCTATTGATATTAGCCAATAAATAAGCATATAGTATGTTTCCTAAAACTATACCAAAATAAGAAAAGTCTTGAAATAATTCTGCGATATAACTAGTTCCTGTACCTCTTCCCATTAAATAAAGATTGCCTAGAACTTTATACCCCAAGGCATGTGTAAAACTTCCTCCATATAAAGCATGTTCAATAGAATTTCCATTATATACTTCAATATTAAATAATCTTGCTAAAAAACCACTTTTTGCGAACTCTAATATATAAAATTGTTGATTCGCTAATTCTTCATATAAATTATAAGCATGCTTAATAATATTAACAGTAACCCCCTGTGCATAAAAAAAATCAAATAATCCTGCATACCATACAAAGTTATTATCCGTTTCATTAAAACGCCAAGCATTAAACCAAGAAAAAAACAATGCTAAAAATGGCACAACAAATATAGATCCACATATCCATTTCCTTTTAACCCAAAGCGTATCTGGATCAATACTCTGTCTATACAAAAAAATATACCATTAAAAATAGTAACCCTAGCATCAACGTGGATCTTTGCCCACTACCTAATGAAACCAGTAAATAAAATAAATATACCCATATTGGCTGACGTAATTCCTTTTTAGTTGGTAATGTCGATAAAAATACACATAACGCCACAGGCATTGCAATTTCAATTTTGCTAATAACATACAAAATACCATTACTTGCCATATTTTCATAAAAACTTACATAATATTCAGTGTACCCATGTGAAAAAACATATCTTGCTATGACCAATTTAGTTATTATAGCAAATATTATAGTAAAATAATAAACTATTTTACTTATCAGTCTCAAACGAATACTATTCCCATCATTTTTAATCAATCCTTTAGATTCTTGTTTCTTTTGACTAAAAAACATATAACCTAAGCCAACAGACAATAAACTAAGCAGCATAGATATATAAGCATGCCTATTAGTATTATCGTCAAAAGCTTCTACTTTATATATAAAAAACTGTTCTAAGATTTCTCTCCCCATTAAAAAGCAAAAAAAGTAACTAAAAAAGCAAACAGCATCCCCCTTTTCTCTATCTCTTTATATGAATATAAAGCTAAATAACACCATAGATAAACAACAGCCACAAAAACAATATTACAATCCAAAATAAATAGTAAAATTGGAAGAAGAAATAACATCAATGTCAAAGCGAAAATTTTATTTACAGTTAAACACATAAAGTCTTCATTCCTCATTTCTCATATCACAGACATTAATCAATTTTTCTATAAAAACACGATAATTTCTATAACTATCAAACTTTTCCAACCATTGTACCCTAGCATTATTTCTAAATTGTAAATATTTTTCTTTATTTATATTTATATATTTAACAATATTTTCAGCAACTTTATTAGCGCTTATATCAACGGGAATAATGGTTCCACATACTCCATCTTCAACTATTTCTCCCGTTCCACCAGCGTTTGTAGCTAAGCAAGGTATTCCAAAAGACATAGCTTCCATTATAGATACTGGAATCCCTTCCGAACTACTTAGATTGACAAATAAATCGTAACAATTATTTTTATAATCATCCATTAATGTACTATTTGCTACATTTCCCCTGAAATCCACTTCAATATTAGCAGGTAAATTAGCAGCTAGTTTTTTTATCTTTTCCATCAATACACCATCACCAAAGTGAGTCCACTTAATTTGATGCTTTTGGATATTTGATAAAGCTTCAATCAATAAATCCAACCGTTTTACTTCAACTACATTAGAACAACTTACTATTCTAAATTTATCGCTTGAATAATACTCTTCCACTCCTTTATCCATTGTTCCTAGAAAAGCGGCTTTTATTTTATCTGCATAAATAGGATAACAATTATTCAAATATGTTACTCCATCCAGAGAACATGGTAATACCCAGTTTATATTCTCCAATAATATTTTTCTTAAAGGTATATAGCCATTTTTTCGTCTATCTTCATACAAATCATACCTATGAGCTCTAGAAACTATTTTATTATTTAGTATTAGCCATCTCTTCAACAATATAGCCACATATGGCTGATATTCAAAACGATAAGAATAAAACAGCGAATCTTTAAATTCAGCTTTTGGAATTAAATCTTTTATTTTTCTTGCTTCATAATCAGCCCGGCTCAAATACACAAAAAGAGACACTATCTGGCTGACACCCAATCTATTGGACTTATATAATTCTTTAAGTTCTCTATATAAATCTACATTAAACAATACTCTGATGCTATTTATTAAATAGATGAACTTTGGTGCATAATAAACAGGGACTACTTCCACGTTGTCAGGTAAAGTACGTATAGTTTTAGTATGCTCTTTACGTAACTGTAATGCTATAATATATACTTTATCAAATCTATTATAATACTTTACTTCAGTTTCTAAATAAGGTTCCCATGTTCCATATGGAAATTCATTGGTAAACAAAAATAATTTTCTCATCTCTTACACCATAAAATATTTTTAAGAGAGCTATTACAAGTATTACTCATAATAGCTCTCGTTTATTATATTAATCACACCAAATTTATATGGATATCGTTCATTACATTATCAAGGATTTCTTTACATTCGTCCATATTATCTCCCTGCACTATTACTTGACCAATGCAATCATTAGAATTCTCAAAAATTCTAACTGTATCGCCAACCTTTTTAAAGAATGTAACTTCAATAACGTTTTCAGCTACTTTACCATCATAATTAATATCCCTAATAATTCCTTGCTTTTCAGTTTCTAGCATCATCCTAGCTAGGCCAGCTTTATTATATCCTCTTTGTTGCTGCCAAAGCTCAGATGGATCTTCTCCTAAAGCCATAATAGCAATCATTTTATAATATTCTATACCAAAATTAATTTGTACTAATTCAGGCAAGCAATTTGCGCCCACTCTGCCAGTCAATTCAATCACATATACAGTATTATCTTTTAAAATTAAATCAACATTTACAGCACAATTATTTAATCCTAATGCTAAAATTGCACTTTTCACTGCTTGCTCAGTTTGTCTATAAATATCTTGGCTACAATCAAGAGGTACATAGTGCCCTACCGGTACTGCAGTGTGACTCATATATGTTTCATCACCATGCGGCATTACAAACAATACCTGTCCGTTATACACAAAAGCTTGAGCACCAAATTCCCAGCCTTCAATATATTCTTCTATAATGCAATAAGAGCGTTTTGTTTTTTTCATTGCTTCAGCGAAACCAACAAAAGCATCTTTTTTAGTTTTAGCAATATATATGCCATTACTTCCTTGTAAATCTGTAGCTTTAATGATTACTGGTAATTGCAGTTTATCTAAAGCAACTATTAATTCATTTTCATTTGAGATTTCATAGAATCTAGCTGTACTAACATTGTGTTCCATGAAAGCCTGCTTCATTTTTAACTTATCGCCACACATTATCGCAGCACTTTCAGTAAGTCCAATAAGATTTAATGCATCACAGGTTTTGCCCAACGCAGGAATTCCAGTATCTAAACAACAAGTTGCGATCCCATCTAAATTTAAATTTTTAGCTTTCAAAAGCACTTCATCTGGGTCAGCAATATTCATTTCACAAACTTCTTTTGCCAGTTTAATTCCGGGAGGGTTATTATCAAGCATTGTTCCAGCAATAGTATGAATACCCAAAGCATTTGCTGCTTTGTACAATCCTACCTGACCACGACCAGCTCCTAAAATTAGTAACCTTTTACCTTGTACTCCCATAATTACACGACCTTTCTTTTTAAATATTTCAATTTATCTTATGAACATCTTTCACGTTATTAGTTTTAATATAAATATTTTTCCTAAGCAAAACTGTTTCTACTGTTTTCATCAAAATGTCCATATCTCCAAAGAAGCTAACTTTCATTGCATAATCAGCGTCATACTGTAATTTTTCTTCCTGTTTAATTGAGTTTCTAAAATAAGCTTGCGTATATCCTGTTATCCCAGGCCTTACTTGCAATCTAATTCTTCTTTTTTCATCATAATCTTGGAGTGGTCTATTTATCGTAATAGGTCTTGGTCCAATAATGCTCATATCACCTTTAAGGACATTTATAATCTGCGGAATTTCATCCAAAGAAGTATTTCTTAAAAATTTGCCAATCTTTGTTATTCTAGGATCATCTGGTGCATTATAAGTAGAATTATCCGCATTTCGCAAATCAGGTGCATTCATCTTCATCGACCTAAATTTATACATCTCGAACACACACCCATTTAACCCTCTGCGCTTAGCTTTATAAAATATACTGCCTCCATCCTCCAATACAATCATCGGAGCTACAATAATAAACAGCACAGCAAAGAACGGAAATACTAATATTGCTATTAAAACATCAATCAATCTTTTAAAATATCTACTGTACATATATTATTCCTCTATTTTTACTATTGAAGTAGCTTCATTACAAGCTTTTATAGCTTCTGCCGCAGTCTCTGCCTGCGCTATTACAAAGCCAATTCTATCTGTACTACTAGCTACATCAGATACCATATCGCCAGCTCTATGTACAAAAGTTATCTCTTTTATTTCTCTAATTTTTTTTGCCTGTTCCACATTGCTTATACTTTTTATGATTCCTTTTACAGACGGAAAATATCTAATAGCAGAACCTTTATTAAATAAAGGCTCGATATTAGGAGTTATGCCGCAAGATAACTCTATCGTGGCTTTCACCATATCAACACCAGTAGATAACGGCACTAAATGCGTTGTAATGCAGTCTCCTCCCATTCTTGCACCTAGCTCTATCATTTTAGGTCCTTCTTTTGTAAGCATTATTTCTACATGAGCTGGACCTATATTTATTCCTAGTGCCTGAACCGCTCTGCATGCTAAATTCTTAATCTTTTCTATATTCTCGTCATTGCTAAGGCTAGGCTGATTATGCCCCATTTCAACAAAATGTGGAGCACCTGTAGTTAATTTATCTGTAACTTGAAGTACTTTAGGAATATTTTGTAAGACCATTATTTCTACGCTATATTCCTGCCCTTCCAGATACTCTTCAATTATGACGCCCCCATTACGACTTTGCTCTGAACTATATTCAAAAGCTGCGAATAATTCTTCTTTGCTTTTTACAAGTACAACGCCTCTGCTGCCAGCATTATCAACAGGTTTGCTGATGCATGGATATTTTATCTTTTCAATAATATTATGCAGATCATCTTTTTGCTGTAAAACAAAATACCATGGGTGTTCTACTCCATTAGCTGCAAAGGCTTTTATCATTTCTCCTTTATCTGTAGCTTTAACCGCCGTTTCATAACTTATACCGGGAAGGTTCAATTTTTCCGCAGCATACGCCAACGAACGCATTGGCATATCAGTTGCCAAAGTCATTATTCCATCGGCCCGAAAATCTTTAGCAGCCCGATATATCCCTTGTTCATCAATTGTACTGACATTAAAATATTTATCGGCAAATTTAATTCCAACAGCTTCAGGATTATAGTCTGCCACGCCTACATAAAAGCCCATTTCTTTAGCCTTTTTTATAGCAGGCAATTGCAAAACCGAAGCGCCTATAATAAAGAGTCTTTTCATCATGCCATTTCCTTCTGCACAGCTTTAAAGCATTCCATCACATACTCCACATCCTCGTCAGTCAGCAAGGTATGCAGCGGCAGTGTCATTTCATTTGCAAACTGCGCGTAAGCATTTGGATAATCCTTAATATCAAAGCCCAAATTCTTATACGCAGTATGCATGGGCAGAGGCTTATAATGCACGTTTGTCGCTACGCCGCGCTCTGCCATTTTAATAATAAATTTATTGCGGTACTCGCTGTCCTTACCGTTGAAACGGACAAGGTACAGATGCCCGCTGCTCTGATGCTGGCCGTTATAATGCTCCAATACCTGCACATTGCAATCAGCTAAGGCTTCATCATATTGAGTGATAATTTCCTTACGGCGAGCCAGCAGCTGCGGATATCGTTCAAACTGCACCAGGCCGATGGCTGCCATAATATCCGTCATATTGCATTTATAATAAGTTCCCTTGATATCATATTCCCAGGCTCCCAGTTGTGTTTTAGCCAAGGCGTCCTTGCTCTGCCCATGCAGGGACAGCAGCTGGTATTCATGGTACAGCTCTTCATTATCGATGCCGGGAATATCGCGCCAAACGGCTGCGCCGCCTTCTGCCGTAGTAAAATTCTTTACAGCATGGAAGGAAAAGCTGGTGAAATCGGCAATGCTGCCCACAGGCTGGCCCTTCCAGCTTGCGCCGAAAGCATGAGCTGCATCAGCGCACACAGCAACGCGTCCAAGGGTCTGCTGTATTTTATTGGCAGGCTTAAACAGCGCCTTTTTACTTTCTACTACGGCAAAAATTGTATCGTAATCGCAAGGAATACCAGCCAAGTCTACCGGTATAATCGCTTTAGTTTTATCGGTAATAGCGTCAGCAAGCTTAGCATAATCCATTTCATAGCTGTCCGGCGCTGTATCTACCAATACAATAGTCGCTCCCACATGCTCGATAACGCTGGCAGACGCAGTATAGGTATAGGCGCTGGTGATTACTTCATCGCCGGGCCCAATACCAAGTACTCGCAGGTTCAGCTCCAAAGCTGCCGTCGCGCTATTCAGACACACCGCCTTAGATGTGCGGCACATTTCTGCAATTTCTTTTTCCAGTTTTTTAGTACGCGGGCCAGTGGTTATCCAACCGCTGCGTAAAGCCTCCGCTACTTCCTTGATTTCTGCTTCCGTAATATCCGGAGGCGAAAAGCTGACATTTCTTGCTTTCATTTTTCTCCAGTCCCCTCTCTCACGATACCTTTCTGATATTCTGCATCTCCGC
>ERZ779895.370-NODE-370-length-64931-cov-7.323664_pt1 | contig 64931 bp, 59 predicted proteins | sample MGYA00511093_ERZ779895 | MGnify/ENA primary metagenome ERZ779895 (study PRJEB29588, sample SAMEA2142970) | human gut metagenome | biome: human gut; feature: human-associated habitat; material: faeces | place: Denmark | collected 2008/2010 ... | reverse complement strand
GGTGGAGCAGCCTCTGAGCTGCTGCGGCGGGCGCTTCCGGGAGACCACCTCGGCGGCTCTGCGGCGCTTCCGGGCGGAGCTTTCCGACTGCCAGAGGGCGGTTTCCGCGGAGGACTTCCGAAAAGCGGCGCTGCGAACGCCGGGGCTGCGCGTGGCGGACGTCAGGGCGATTCCGTTCTTTGACCCCGGCGACCCCTACGCCCCCGCAGAGCGGCTGTGCAATACCGTGACGCTCGCGGTGCTGCCTTATAGCCGCAGCGAATTTCCGGAGCCTGACGAAAGGTTCCTTGCCGCCGTGAGGGCGCATATGGAGCGCTGCCGCCTGCTGACGGTGGAATTAAAAACCGCAGCTCCGGCGTATGTCCGCGTGAACATAAGCGCCGAGCTGGCGTGCGGCTCCGGCGAAGTCGGCAGAGTGATAGAAAACGCGGAAAAGAAGCTGCATGAGATGTTCAGCGTTTACGGCGCGGACGGGCGAAGCCGATTCGGGGAGCCGATACGTGAATCCGCCGTTATAGCGGGGCTGTGCAGCGTGGACGGCGTACTTGCGGTGAAGCGCCTGCGCATGAATATTGACCGCCCCGACTGTAAAAAAACATCTGCCGGGATATCCATACCGCCCCATGCGATAGCGTGCTGCGGCAAAGTGGAGCTGATTTCCTCCGGGAACTGACCGGGCTGAAAGAGAGGGATACCGACCTTGAACAGATCAAGACTGTACATAACGCTGAACCGACCCTCTGAGTGGCAGCGGTGCCTGCTGAGCGGCATGACCATAAGCGGCGGCAGCGTGACGTCTGACAGCGGGATTTCCGGCTGCACGATGGTGACAGGCTCGCAGGATTCCACCGAGCACGGGTTCCTTTGGCGGAGCCTTGAGATATCCGCTGATTACGGCGAGAACACGGTGACGCGCGTGAGCGCCTACGCAGCTGATTCCACGATAGTGAGCGCCGGCGGCAGGACATTCGAGCTTGACAGCTTCCTGCGCGACGATACGGTTCCCGCCGGGGAACGCCTGAATCTGCTGGACGGTCTGTTTACGCCGCTGTTCACCAACTGCACGGACGGTCTCGCCGACCTGCGCGGGCGGTATATCTGGGTAAGGATAGATATCGTCATACTCGACGAGCACCCGGTCAGCATTGATAAAATCAAGCTGCTTCTGAAAAGCGAGAGCATGATGGATCACCTTCCGGAGGCCTACCGTGCAGAGGACGGAGAAAACGGCTTCATGACGCGGTTCATGTCGATATTCGACAGTATTTTCTTCGACATGGATCAGCGCATTGCGAAGGCTAGAAGCTCGCTGGATTACCGCACGGCGCGGGGCGAAATGCTCCGGTACCTTGCGGGCTGGGTCACGGACGAAACGTCGGCGTATCTCAGCGATGAGCAGCTTCGTGAGAAGATACGTCATGCAGTATCGGAATACCGCATGACTGGCACGCGGCGGGGGCTTTCCGAGTGGATAAGCCGGGAGTACGGCGTGACCCCGAATATAATCGAGTATTTCAGCGTGCGGAAGCTGGCTGCGGAGGGCGGCGACCGCGAGGTATACCAGCGGCTGTTCGGCAGCGACCCGTATAAATTCTACATTCTGCTGCCGGAAAAGACCTTTGCCGACACCCGCGAAGCGAATCTTTTCACAGAGCGGCTGAAAAACAGGATCCCAGCCTACACGGAAGCCGAAGTCGTGGTGCTGAAGCGCAACGTAGTGCTTGAGCAGCACACCTACCTTGGCGTAAATTCAGTGCTGAGCGGTTATGTGTGCGCCGAAGCGGACGCAGGCAGTATCACCGGGGACATTATTTTAGGAGGAAACAACGATGAACAACAGTAATTTCTTTCCGCTTGAGAGAAACAGGTATTTTTACGGGAAAATGCTCACCGCCAGGGATTTCGAGACCGAGCAGCGGTATTTCAACAACAAGCGGAGACTGCTGAACCGGACGCTGTACGGCGCGGGCGTGGTCTGCGGGCTGGGCGTTTACCGGAACGACGACGTTTCCTTCTCGGTGGAGACCGGAATGGCGCTTGACTACATGGGTCGCGAGATATGCGTGAGAGCCCCGGTGATACGCAAGCTGCGCATGGTCGAGGGCTGCGAGAGCCTTGAGAAATCCGACCGTGCGTACCTCTGCCTGCAATACGCCCAGGAGAACCGCGAACCGGTCAACAACATCGGCGCGGCTGACAGCACCAGCGAGCAGTTCAACAAGATAGGCGAGGGCTACCGGCTGTATCTCTCCACAGATGAGCCCGACCTGACCGAGATATACGGCGGAGCCGGCGTGAACAGCGTTTCGGTAGTCTACAGCTCCCACGGACTGCGCATAGTCCGGGTGGTTCCGAAGCTGGCGGCGTCCGGCGATGAGATCACGGTGCGCTTCATCGTGACGAAGGGCGCGGATTCTCCCCAGGTGTCGTTTGCGTATTCGTTCAGCGCGGATTATTTCCATTCCGGCGGTGACGAGGCTTCGCGGCTCAGCTTCACGGAGGACACCTCCCTTGGCGAGGACGTTTTCCATGTTGATTTCACGCTGAACTGCGCGGAGGCTTCCGATATTTCGGTGCCGCTTCATAAGGAAAGCGCGACCCTTTCGGTTCAGATGGGCGATTTCACCGACAAGGTGCGCACGGAAGCCCCGGAGGTCTACCTCTGCCGCGACGAGGAGAGCTGCGCCCTTATGCGCGATACGAGAATAAGCACGCTGGAGCGCCACCTCGGCGGAGAAAATACCCCCATCTACCTTGCAAAGGTGGACTGCATGAACATCGGCACCGGGTTTATTATCCGGCACATCACGCCGCTTCCGTTCGGGCAGCGGGTTGTGACTGCGTTTTCCGGCGAACAGGCGGCGCGTACGGCTCAGCCGGCGGCGGTTCCCGTAAGACCAGAGAGCCTTCTGAAAGGCGGCGTGTCCACGAACGTAGAGACCCTCGAATACTGGCAGAAGCCACAGGTCAGCGCAAGCTACAGCCGGCGCGACGACCGTCTTGACCTTCATTTCGGCATACCGTCCGCTGAGGCGTACGACTACGCGACCTCATCCGGCGCTGTGGATATCCCGATATCCGGGGCGATACGCGTCAACGCAAAGTTCTTTTCGGAGGATATCCCGCATAATCTCGGCATAGGCGACGTAAGTATAAACGTTTCTGTGGAGTACGACGATGACGGCGGGCGCAGACTCCTTTTCGGTGACGGCGAGATATTCTCGGCGAAGGGCGAAAAGGGAGTTCCGAAAATACAGGCGGCTGCGCTCCTCAGCCCGGATAAGGGTACTTTCAGAATAGGCATACGGCTATCTGATTACGTCGAGGGTCACAGCGTAAGGGTGCGCTGGTTCGCGTACAAACCGACCCGTGACACCGCGCAGTTCCGCAGCAGGGACAACGTGGTGATAAAGATAACGCCGGATATCCAGAAGCTGCGACCGCTTGAGAGAGTTCGCTTCACTGCGGAGGTAGACGGCACGGAGGATAAGTCGGTAACGTGGTCGGTAAGCGACCCGGAGGGCGGCAGCATAGACGACAACGGACTTTATCAGGCGCCCTCGGAGGAGGGAACATACGAGGTCATCGCGCGCAGCAACGCTGACGGCGAGACCCGCACCTCGGCATTTGTGCTTGTAGGGGAGTAAAACCACATCAGGGAGGGCTTCGGCATGCAGGGACTTATCGACTGCGGAAAATACAAAGTCACGGAAGTGCTGAGTTCCCACAGCGGATTTGAAGCGGCGCTCTGCTCTGATGTCACGGTGAACGACGGCACGGTTTACATCGTGAACGAATACAGCAGTATGGTTTATATACGGGAGCTTCTGCAGCTTTTCTGCGCAATGGAAAAACAGCGGTTCAGGGGCTTCCGCGGACTTATCACTTCAAGCGGGAGTTTTTCGGCGGTGTTCGTTTACCGCAGCGGAGTTCCGTTCGCGGAGTACTTCGCAGAGCGCTCCGGGGATTACGATAAAAACCTCGGGCTGGCTGACAGCCTGCTGCGTGGAGCGCTCGAGTTCGACCTTATCGACGACCGGACGGCGGCGTGCGGGCTTACCTGTGAAAATGCAGTAGTGAACGCGGCGGAGGGGCAGGTATATTTCAACATGCTGCTAGACCCTGACCGCACTGCGGGCGCGAATTTTCGGACGAAGCGGCTGGGCGGCATGCTGCGCATGATGTTCCGAACCGACAGATATTTCCCGGACGAAATAGCGGAATACATAGAAAAGATGTGCTCCGGGGGCTTCCGGAGCTGCACCGCGGCGTACGCGGCATGGCGGGAGATACAGCCGTCAGCGCAGAAAACCCGGGAAGCGTACCTGAAAGAGAGCCTTATGAAGTACCTCGGCAGACGGCTGAGGGGAAGTATAAAAAAGCGCCGCAGGAGGCGCGGTGCGTAGACCCATTCAGAAAACGGAGGAATGTTACATGGCAAAGAAAGTGATCAGCTTTATCGTGATATTGCTGGTGTTCTGCACAGCCGGAGCTGCGGTGCTGATCGGTACCTCCAATTTCGGGCTGGGCTTCGGCGGCATGACGGAGAATCCGGTCAGCTCGGCGTACGCGCTGGACCGCGCGGGAGATATCTATTACGTGAACCGTACAAGCACCGGAATGGAGCTTGTGTGCGTGGATTCCACAGGAAAGCGGCTGTTTGAAAAGAAACTTGACCCGGCGGTTTTCGGCGGTGATTTCACCGTTTCCGGGATTTACGTCGAGCACGATAAGGGAATATACCTCACGGTATACGAGTACGACCCGGAAACGCTGTTCATCAGCAGGGTCTCCATTCAGAATTTCTACGAGGACGGAACCTATGCCGGGGAGGTGTTCTCGCAGAAGGTCTCCTGCCTGATGAACGCCCGGACGCTGCTTGTGTCGTCGTTCAGCGAGGACGACAACGCAGTGTACTTCGCGCTGCTTGATAACGGAACCGCCGAGGTGTTCTCCGCATTGAAGAACAACTCCGAGCCAGCCGCGAAAATAGCGGATCACAGGCTTCCGGACGCGGAGATATACGGCGCGTACGCGTTCACGGACGGCAGCGTTGTGCTTGGCAGAAACGGCGGACTTACCGTGCTGAGCAGCTCCGGAAAGCGCGAGTTTGACATGCCTGCCGGCTCTCCGGTGTTCGACCGCTTCTGGAACGGGATCGACCTTGTATACATGATGAACTCCGCCGACGGTGATATCTACACGCTGTCAAAGGATCTTTCGATGTCGGCGGCGGTTTCGGGCAGCCGTATCATCAACGCCGAGGAAGCGCTGTCCACCGCGGATTTCACGGATATTTCCGTGGGAATAACAGGCAACATTTTCGGAACTATCCGCGGTGAAACCGAGAGGCTGTATTACGGAAGTTTCTCAGTGATGTCCAGAATATACACCGACGAGGTCGACCGGGGAGCGCAGATAAATTCGATACTGGCGCTTGCAGGAACGGCTGCGGCGGTGATACTGCTTACTATCCTGACCTGGGATTTTTACGTCAGCATACTGAAAATGCACCTTTCGATACTGCTGCGGCAGTCGCTGCTGATGATAATGCTGATATTCATGGTGCTGTACTCACTGTCGTACCTGATAATAATTCCGCAGGTGGAGAATATCGTTACTGCAAACTACAGCCATGAAGCGCAGCTCATCGCAAACAGCTATCAGGATCTTATGAGCGGCGTTATCGGCGGGAAGCCGCAGTACAGCGAGTACGAACACCTGTTTGCCGCGGAAGGCGAGGCAGCGGCCGCCGCAGACCCGTCGGACGGATTCAGCGGCGACGATGAAAAGCCGCAGGTGCACCTTGTCAGACTGAATGGCTCCCGCGCCGAGCTGATAGCTTCCACGGAGCTGTATCCCTCCGGAACCCCCGCAGACCGCCTGATGTACGGCGTGAACCTCTCCGCGCTGGCTCAGGGCATGACCGGCCGCGAGGAATTCGTCACCGCCAGCGGCACGGAGGGCGGAAAGCTGTTCCTTGTCCGGAAAATCACATTGCCGGTGACTTCCGACGATGTTTTCATGGTAGTTGGGATCCGCATAAGCGCGCTGTCGGGCGCAGTCCAGAAGATACAGGCGCTTATTAATATGTTCCTTGTCGGCGGCGGAGTTGTGCTTGTCGTGATTTTCATGATTATCGAAAATATCACCGCCGGGGCGGTCCGCAGGCTGAAAAAATCGGTCGACAGGATAGCCTGCGGCGAGTATAACGCGCCTATCGACATTCGCACAGGCGACGAGATAGAGGAGCTGTCGAAGTCCGTCAGGGCGCTTTCCGATCACATCGTTGACAAAACCACCAGCCTTGAGCGGCTGAACAATTCCTATTACAGATTCGTTCCGCTGAGCTTCCTGAAAAACCTCGGAGAGACCCAGATTGAGCGCGTTGACAAGTCGCTGCACTCCAAACGCAGAATGGCGGTGCTGCTGCTGAGATTCACGATGTCGGATACCGGCAGCATGATGGAGTCGCAGGATATTTTCGAGAGCGTAAACGGCGTGTTCGAGCAGATGATACCGATAATCGGAGAATTCAGCGGAACGGCGTATAACTTCCTGTACAACGGACTGAGCGCGATATTTAACAGCGCTGACGACGCGGTACGCGCAGCGATACGGATACGCGAAGCAATGGCGGCGTACAACGAAGTCGGCAGGAAAAAGGGAAGGCGCACTGCCGACGTCAGGGTAGTGATAAGCGAAGGCGACGTGCTGCTTGGCTTTATCGGCGACGAAAAGCGAATGGAGCCGGCGGCGGTGTCAGGAGTTATCACCGAGGCCGAGGAAATAGAGAAGCTGTGCAGCGGGAGCAGTCTGTATATAGTATGCACCGGGGATGCGTTCCGCACCCTGCCTCAGGGAAGGTATCGCAGCCGCCGCATAGGTGAGTTCTCCGCCCCGGGTATCGCTGGGGAGTGCCTGTACGACATATTCGACAGCGACCCCTACGCGCTGATAAAGCTGAAGGAGCAGTTCAGCGCGGAGTTTGCGAAGGCGGTATCGCTGTTTGAGAGCGGCGATTTCACCGCAGCCCGGACGCGCTTCATGGATATTGTGAAATACGCTCCGGACGACGGCGCGGCGCGAAACTACCTCTACCTGGCGGAACACAACATTAATTCCGGGCGGCGCCGGCTGACCTACCGTATATACGACGGCAGCGAGGCGTAAGCAATACCCCTCATGGAAGGAAATGACGCATGATCAAGAAGATCTCGAGCGGGATCGCGCTGACGATCCGTGTGCTGAAAAATGCATTACTTCGCCCGTTCCGGGTGATTTACAGCAAGGTGAATTACATGTTCAGCGCCGGAAGGGTCGCGACGGCGATACCGGGCGCTGTGAAAAAGCTCCCGAAGATCGCGAAGCGCAAGCCTGAAAAGCGCGAGGATTACTTCGACTGGGGCAGCATATACGTTGCAAAGTCGCTGGTGCTTCTTGTTGCGGTGCTGCTCGTGGCGATCCCGCTGGTGTACGTATTCCTGCTTCATCCGCTGTTTACCAGCTGGTGGTGGGTCCGGGACTTCCGCGGGAATGACGCCGCGCTGAGCAGTTATTCCGGCAGAGTCAGGATATACTACGGAGAAGAGCTTGATGAGCTCCGGTTCGAAGGCAGGCTGAAAGACGGTAAATATGAGGAATTCGGCGAGGAATACTGGGAAAACGGCAGGAACAAATATTCCGGGAATTATTCCGAAGGGCAGTATAGCGGAAGCGGGATACTGTACCTTGAGGACGGTACGGTGCTGTACCGCGGCGAATTCGCGGACGGAAAATATAACGGCTCCGGCGAACTGACGGAGAACGGCAGGACGTTTTCCGGGGAGTTCAGAAACGGAGTGCTCCAGGGCAGCGGAATGATCTCGCAGGACGGCGTGGTGCTGTTCACTGGGAACTTCACGGACGGAATTCCCGAGGGAGCGGGCAAGGAGAACTATGCCGACGGCTCGCTGCACTACAGCGGAGGATTCAGCGGCGGAGTCCCGCACGGGGAAGCGCTTGAGTACTACCCCGATGGAACGCTGAAATATAACGGAAGGTTCACCGCCGGGAAGTACAGCGGCGAGGGAACTCTCTATGACGAGCGCGGCGTGAAAATCTACAGCGGCGGCTTTGAAATGGGCGAGTATTCCGGCACGGGAACGCTGTATGAAAACGGCGTGCGCGTGTACAGCGGCGAGTTCGAAAAGAGCCTCTGCAGCGGCAGCGGTACCCTCTACGGAAGCGACGGAACCGTTACCGCCGGAACATTCAAGGACGGAAGCGTTTCCGGAGCCGCGGTGCGCACCTACCCCAATGGAATGAAATACGACGGCTGCTTTGCCGGGAACATTCCGGATGGCACAGGAACGCTCACCGACGCGGCGGGGAACACGGTGTATTCCGGACAGTTCAGCGGCGGCGATATCGCGTACGGCGCAATAGCCGGAATGGACGCTTCCGCGGCTGCGGAGCTGTTCCCAGGGGCAGTCCGGACAGTGCAGGAGGACGGTTTCTTACTGACGGCGGACTGCGGAATAGTGCTGGAATGCAGCTTCGCAGAGGGAGATGTTCCGGCGAAAGTGCGCGCGGTGTACGCTGTTCCGGTAGGCGGGATTTCCGTGGAAATAAGATCCGCAGAGGATATCCCGGCGGAGGGCGCATATCAGGTCGACTCCGCGCTGCCGGGCATTGCGGAAGCGCTGGGGGTTTCCGGGTCTGACGTAAAGTGCTGGGCAGCCGCAGAAAACAGCGCAGTGCGTTACTGGTGGACGTCTCCAGACGGCGTGCTGCTGATGAACTCAGCCGCCGCGGGAACCGCCCCGGAATCTCCTGCGGACAGCGCGGGCGGCTCAGACGATGAGTACGGCGGCGACATTGAACGGCTGTTCGAGGAGATAGGGCTTGACATCAGGGATTTCGAGAGCCTGGGGTTCAAAGGGGGAGACGATGAAGCGTAGAATATCAGCCGCTGCGGCGGTAACTGCGGCTCTGCTGCTGACCGCGCATTCGGCGGCGTACGGCTTATTTTGCAGCGACGTCACGGCTCCCGCAATGCAGGAATCTTCCGCAGACCTGGCGGAGATCTCAGCAAAATTTGAGAACGCCCTGAACGCCCCCGAAACCGAACCGGGAACATCGGAAGCCGAAACCGCCGAATCCCGCTCAGAAACCGCGGCTGAGCTGTACGCCGCGCGCATGGAGCTTTATAACAGCTTTGGCAGCGAGCATTCCGCGATGGAGTATTCCCTTGCGGAGAAGCTGATAAATTACGATCTGCTGCTTGAGCGGCTGAAAGCTGGTTCGGAGCTTTATTCAGAGTATAAAGAAACCGCCGTGGAAATGTCCGGAAAATACCTCGTCGGCGAATGCAGCAAGGCTGAGTGCGACGAAGCGGAGAAGCTCCGGGACGACAAATATTACGAGCTGCAAAGCCTGCTTTTCGATATAAGCGCGCTTAAAACTGAAATCGAGGCGCAGACCGGAGAAACGCTGAGTTCCGACTTTGATTTCAGCAGCGCGTATCTCATAACTGACGCTCTGAAGTTGTCAGCGGCTGAGCTTTCAGACTGGGGCTGCCCGGGTACGATATGCGTCCCGGAAGGCGCGGAATATTCCCCGGAACAGAGCGATTTTACAGCGCAGTACAACGCGGCTGTTCAGGGGTACTATACGCTCGGAGAAGCGCTGCGGGGGTACGTCAGCGCTGCGGAGGACTATGAGAGCGCAGCCGCCGGAGCAAAGGTCGGCACGGTGAGCGCGTCGGAGCTTGAGCAGCTCCGGCAGACCTACGGCGAGGCACGGCTGGAAGCGCTGCAAAAAAAGGCGGACTACGCCGTCGCCCTGCTGAAACTCGACCAGGCGAGCGGCGGAGCGCTGACCTCAGCCAGCGGAGCCGGAGAAGGTCTGACAGAAGCCCTTCACAGCGCGCTTCCCGGTACCCTTCGCGGAGAAGGGCTGTGGTTCGTCCGCAGGAGCGGAACAAAAGTGCGGCTGATAATTTCCGCGTATCCTTTCGAAATCTCCGAGGAAGATACTGTTGAATTCAAGCTGAGCTGCGCAGGGAAGAGCCTGGGCGGTGCGGAGTTTAAAGCGCCGGAGCAGACCGGCGGAGTAAACCGCGCGGAGATTATTTTCTACAAAAACGGCGTGACAGCCGGGAAATACTACATTGACATCTATTCGCCGTTCGGCGAGTTCCTGGAGGGCTGAAAATGACAGAATACACCGCAATATACGAAGCCGGGGAATCTCTGGCGGCGCTCCTGCGCAGCGAACTTACTCCCGAGCCGGTGGCGAAAAAGGAGCACATCGGTCTGTGCGAACCGCAGTCGCCGGAGGACTTCCAGCTCACCATATGGATATACAACATCGAGACGGTGAAGGACAGCGGCACGCGCACCGGATTCCAGCCCGACCCTGATGACCCGTCGCAGGAACGTTTCGCGCCAATGCAGATGAAGCTCCACGCGCTGATATCCGCGCACTCGAAAGCTCCTGCGATCCAGAAATGCGCGGACGAATACCGCATACTAGGCAGGGCGATGCAGGTGGTGCGGGACGTGCCGTCGATACCTCCGGAGCACCTTGTAGGCTCGCTTGCGGAGCAGACCGAGCCGGTCCTGCTTGAAATAATCAAGCTCAACGGGGAGGAGCTGTCCCGGGTGTGGAACAATTCCAGCAAGACGATACGCCCGTCCTTTGCAGTGGACATATCGCAGGTTTTCATGCAGTCCAACCGCGTCAGGAGCGCTGCTCCGCGCATTACGTCTGCGCAGTTCAATACTAATCCTTCCGTTGACAGAAAGGTGAAGCCGAATGGTAATTAAAAGGCTGTCCTGCGTGTTCCGCCTGAGCGACGCGGGTTCCGGCAGGCTGCTGACCAGGAGCGAAGTCTCGTTCCGTGAAGGCGGAGCCGTAATAAAGCATGAGTACAAGCCCGGCGGGTACTTTGTCCTGACTGACCTGCCGGAGGGCGACCATACGATAACTGTAACGGCTCCGGGCTATCAGCAGGAGCAGGCGGTGATAACAGTTGACCATTCCAGGTTCAGCGCCCTGGACAGCGTGTCATACGTTGCGCTGAATCCCTCTAGGCGGCACCCCGCCGCTGACAGATACCCGTCTGTGTGCGGAAGCGCTCCGGGGTTCGGAACGGTGTATGCAGTCCGCGCGGCGGGGAATCTCCGGGTCGCGGAGGAGCGCTCGGAAGCGGGTGCTTCAGAGGTGCGAATGTTCCAGGAGACCGGCGCGCCGGCGCTGCCTGCGCTGTTCCTTCTGGGAAGCGGAAAGACCTCCGAGCTGGTAATGTTCACCGGAAGCCGGGACGGGCTGTGCTCCGTTCATAGCCCGCTGAAATACGCGCACCAGCGCTCCGAAACGGCACAGCCGCTTATACGGCTGCGCTGCGGCGAAAACGGGGAATTCTTCCTGCTGCTGGCGGGGACGTTCCGACCGGACGCGCAGACCGGGAATTACAGGCTGAGCTTCATTGCGGAAAAGTCCGGGAAGGTAGTTACAGCACAGGCTGAGGCGGCTTCCAGGGGCTGCACGGATATAGGAAAACTGAAATTCGCAGGAGGTAAGTGATGGGGAATCCAGCAGTAAATACAGCGGTGTGTCAGTGTACGTTCGGAGCTGCTCCCGCGCCGCTTACGGTGACGTCCCAGTCCACAGCGGTGGGAGGAAGCATGCCGTTCGCCACGATAATGGATATCCCGAAGCCGCCTATGACTTTCGGAATGTGCAGCAGTCCTGCAAATCCCACGGTTGCGAGCGCGACCGCAGCGGCGATGGGTGTGCTGACTCCCATGCCGTGTATTCCGGCGTGCGCGGCTCCCTGGGCGCCGGGTTCTCCTACGGTGATTGTGGGCGGCAAGCCGGCGCTGAATAACTCCAGCAAATGCATGTGTAACTGGGGAGGGGTCGTTTCGGTCACGATGACCCCGGCAATGACGATAAACATTCCGTAGCGAGGGTAGAGGTGATAGCATGAATAAGCTGAAAGTCCTGCTGACCATACTGATGGGGACGCTCATAGCGTTCTCGGCTCAGCGCGCGTATTACGTCAAAACCGGGGAGCTCAGCAGCATTTACAGCGACATTATATTCACGCGGCTTGCGGTGGAATCCCAGGAATACACCCGGCAGATAGAGTACGGCGTGAAAAACGGCAAGAGCCTTGAGAACTTCTACAACATCAGCTCGGTTCTGAGCGGAGTGCGCCGCTGCTGTTCCTACACCAACGGAGTGTACATCTTTTCCAGCGACCGCCGCCAGCTTTACAGCCTGAACGACGGTGGAAGCCCCGTAACGCGGTTCAGCGTGGGAGATTTCAGCGGCGGCAGCGTGTATTCCGTTTACGACGATTCAGCGGGCGGGCGCTATGTCCTGACCCTGCCGATTTTCGGCCGCGGAAACGAGGTCTGCGGTTACATGGTTCTGGATATCAGCCGCGACGCAGTGGAAAACACGCTCTCCGATATCTCGGAGGAATACCGGAAGCAGTCCGCCGCGCTGGGGATCCTGTGCTGGCTGACCGGCGCGCTGATGATGATACATCTCTGCAAATCAAAAGAGAAGCTGTTCCGGCAGGGAACTCTGGTGATATCAGCGGCGGTGTGCATGCAGTCCGCGCTTGACGCAGCGATAAGCGTTTTCAAATTCAGCGTGACCATAGGGAGTATCATACAGCAGTCGGTTTCGAAGATAACGATGTCGCTTCAGAACGACCTCGACACGGTAAACGAAAAAGGCGTAGCGCTCAGCAAGATATATGATCTCAATAGCTGGCTGATGGAAAATTACAAGGATATTCCGTTCATAGATAATCTGATCTATGACAGAAATTACAGAATAACCGCTGTTATATCTGACAGCTATATAAACGAACGCACATGGAGCTACGCGGCGGCGCTGCTTATGATGGTGCTGCTCTGCGCCGGAGCGGGACTGCTGCTGACGGCTGCTGTGACATGGATAGAGCGTTCGGTATATTTATTCAGGAGGAACAAAAAGAATGGAAACAACTCAGGCGCTGGAAAGACTGAATATGCGGAGGAGGGAGAACTCGTTCCTTATACGAACGCTGGAAAATGAATCGAACGCCGAGCGTTACTTCTGCGGAGATTCTGCGGCGGTGCTTGAGGCAAACACCGGCTACTGGCTGTTCAGCATTGCAGACCGGGGGGATTTCACTAAGCTGTACAGCGAGATAGGCAGGGATATAGGCACGTTCTACGTAAACAGCTGCGCCTATATCCAGGAGATAAAGGATATCTTCCCGGAGCTGACGGCGCACGAGTACGTGCAGTACGTGCTTGATTCGGCTGATTACCGCCCGAATCCCGCCGCGGTGAATCCTGAGGTTTCGGTGGTCCCGCTGGACGAAAGCTGGGTGGAGTTCATACTGTCGCTGTATAAAAGCCCGGAGTTCGGCAACGAGCCGTACATCAGCGAATGCGTCAGGAAAAACCCCGGATTCGGAGCGCTGTGCGGCGGCGAGCGCGTCGGGTACGTTACGATACATCTCGACGGCGAGATAGGCTCGATGGTGATATCCGAGAAGGCGCGGGGCAAGGGGATAGGCAGAACGCTAATGCAGTACATAACCCCGAAGTACGCCGAGCAGGCAAGCATAGGCTGCGGATTCGTGCTTCCGGATAACCGGTGTTCGCAGCGTATGATGGTGAATTCCTGCTTCACGGCGCTTAACGAGAATATATTCTGGGCTTACCATTGAAAGGACTGAAAAACATGAGAGCAATCAAGTTACTGAAGCGATTTGCGGCTGTTATTCTTGCCGTGGCGGGACTTATGATGTTCAGCGGCTGCGGAGCCGATGGAGCAAACGGCGGGAACATCGTGGAAGCGCAGATAGACGGCAGCGGCACCCTTACTGCGATAAACCGCGCGAGCAAGCCGATACAGAAGCCCGGCGGCGGGAAATTCACTCTTGCCTATGTGGATATCGACCCGTATAACGAGACGTTCCGAATGCTGTATTACGTTATTGAGAGTCTGAAAGACGACGGCTGGATAAGCTATGGCGAGCTTCCGTTCGACCCGGAGACAGATTCCGACTCGCTGGCGCTGATGGACTGGCTCGCAGACAACGCTGAAAGCGACTACATGGCGTTCGACAAGACCGCGCATTATTACACCACGGTCAGCTCCGAGGAGGAGATACGCGAGAGCCTTCAGAAGCACATCGAAAATCACGAGATAGACGCGATACTTTCAATGGGTACGTCTCCGTCGCTGATGCTCGAGCGGTTCGGATTCGACATCCCGCTGCTCATGTATGCGGTATCCGACCCGATAGGCTCCGGGCTGATAGAGTCGGCGGATGATTCAGGAAATAAGAATTACTGGGCGCACGTTGATTCCTCGGCGTATTCCAGACAGATGCAGTATTATTACGACACGTTCGGATTCAGTAAGATAGGTTCCGTGTACGGCGACGAGATAGTCTGCGCGATCCCGGATTACACCAGCGTCGCGGAGGAAAACGGCTTCACTATCGTGGGCTACAAGCTGGAGCGCGAAGCGTTCGCCGACGAGGACGAGTATTACAATCGCCTTGAGAACATTTATCGCCGAATGGTCCGGGAGGACGGCGTAGACGCGTACATACTCAACACGGACGTTATTCCCTCGGTTGAGAAGGCCGCCGAGCTTATGAAGATATTCTACGACGCGAATATCCCGGTGGTGGCGCAGGTAGGTTCGGCGTATGTCAAGGGCGGAGCCGCAATGATGATCGTAGATCCGCGAGACGCCGTGGGTACAGGGCCGTTCGTTTCGAATATAATCGGGTCGGTGTTCAACGGGTCCGTGCCGGAGGATCTTGAGCAGGAGTACGTAAGCTCGCCGTTCCTGACGCTGAATCTTGACGTTGCCGATGAGATAGGCTATAAGCCGTCCTTCGAAATGCTGATAGCATGCGAAAAGATAATCTGTTCGGAATGACGGGAGAGGAGATCAGATGATCAGGAAAGAAAAAAGAGCAGGTAAAAAATACTGGATACTCACGGTGTTTGCGGCGTTCATAGCGATCGCGATGTCGTTCGTTTCCTGGCTGATATACGCGGTGTTTTCACAGAGCTACCGCGAGATAAAACAGCAGTACTACGGCGTAGTATCCAGGCAGATAGTAGAGGATATAGAGAACTCGATAAGAAACGGCAAGCAGATAGAACGCTTCTACGGAATGGACAAGGTGCTGAGCGACATGCTCGCGATAATAAGCACCGACCAGGTGCCGGTAAATACGGCGATAACCGACGTCAGCGGTAATATCCTGTACTCGTCCTATTCTGGAAGCGGCAGTGAAGCGGAGTACGCCGCGCTGCTCCAGAACGAGAGCGTGATATACAATCTTGATTTCAGCGGCGCGGAGTCAGCAGATTTCCGGACGGTCAGCGCCGGAGAGTACGAAGTAATGCTCCAGCCGATATATGACCGCGAAGGCGCTCAGATAGGCGCGGTATCGCTGTTTTACAGGATTGCCGATATTGAGGAGGAGCTCCAGCCGCAGCGCCAGAGCAGCGATATGGTCACCATGTGCTGCATAGGCGCGACGATCATACTGCTGGTGATATATTTTATTCTGATACCGAGGTCAGTCACCGGGGAGGAAGAGCAGAAGCCGGACGACCCGGCAGCGGCTATTGCGCATAAGCAGCGCGAGAATCGGTTTATGTTCCTGATACCGGTGCTTGCGATAATGGCGGGACTTCTGGTGCAGTGTATGATATCCTATAACGAGTACCAGAAGCGGTATAAGGACGTAATGTTTGAAGGCGCGCAGGGAATATCGTCCTACATCGGCGAGATAATCGACGACCTGCACGAAAAGGGCGTGTCCTACGACCGAATGAACGGCCTCGCGGACTACCTGGCGGGCAAGGTGGAGGATTCCCCGCTGCTGTGGAACGTAAGCGTTGTCAACGTATACGCCGACACCTCCGACGTGCTGACCCGCAGCAGCGAGTACAACGTTTCGCTGAAGATAGGCAGCTCCGAGGACGGGCTGAATACCCACATAAACGTTGAGATCTCGAAGGAATACATCGACGACAAGATGATAAGCATGCTGCTGGTGTTCGCGGTAACGTTCGCGGTGGCGCTCATCATGATATTCGAGCTGCTGAAGCTCCCGGACGCGCTGTTTACGCGCATTTCCCGGAACTTCCGCGGTTCGCGGGAGATACAGGCTGGGGCGGTGGCTCCGGTGCTGAGGCTGGGTTCGTTCATAGCTTATACCGGAATGTACGTGGGCATACCGTTCTCAAGCGTGCTTATAACGCAGTGGAACAAGTCGATATTCGGGCTTTCGGTCACGTTCCTGGCCTCGATACCGATGACCGCAGAGCTTCTCGCGACTATGCTGTGCTCGCTGCTTCTGCTCCCGGTTTACCGCCGCATGAACCTGAAACTGGTGTTCGCGGTCTCCACGCTTATCTCAGCGGCGGCGAATTTCCTGTGCTTCTTCGCTTCCTCGCCTGAGCAGCTCATCATATTGAGATTCTGCTCAGGTATAGGGTTCGCCGGAATTAAATACTCGCTCAATACGATAGTATCCCTCGGCTCCCTGACTCCTGAGAACACCACCGACAACCTCGCCGCGCTGAATGCAGGTCTGCTCGGTGGAATAACCTGCGGCGGAACGCTCGGCGCGGTCATTGCAAGCTCGATAAACGTGCATACTTCCTACCTTATTGCGGGCGTGTTCATTTTTGCGTTCGCAGTGGCGGTGCTTGCGCTTTCGCCCTGGAAGCTTTTCAGGGAAAACAGCGCCGAGAGCGAGAAGGAAAGCTCCGGCAGCAGATTCGGCGCTCTGTCGCTGGTGGTGAAACCCTCGTTCATACGATACGCGCTGCTTGTTGCGATACCTATGAATGTCGGGCTGATGTTCGTTGTGGCGTTTTTCCCGAACTTCGTTGGCTCGCTGGGGCTTCCCGACGTTACCACGTCCTACGGTTATCTTATCAACGGTCTGGTGGGAATTTACGTAGGCCCGGCGCTGCTGAAGTCCCTGTCCGGTAAGCTCGGAAGGACCGCATGCGTAGTTATTTCGCTGCTGCTTGCGGGAGCTTCGGTGCTGATACTTAACATAGACCTGCCGCTTGTGATCGTGCTCGTCAGCGTGGCTCTGCTGGGACTTTTCGACGGTTTCGGCACTCCGGCGACAAGCGACTATTACGTCAACATGCCGGCGGTCAGAAAGGCAGGGGTAAGCCAGGGTCTTGCAATGCTGAACGTAGTCGGGAGCATAGTGCAGACGTTCAGCCCGGTGCTTTATTCCGCGATACTTGCAGGCGGGAACGCCGGAACGAATATTATGGGATTCTCGTTCATTGCCGCGGCGGTGCTTTTCATAGTGACCCTGCGCATGGATGCGGAAAAGAAACAGAGATCCGGCTCACTTAATCAGTAAGGAGGAGATCATGAATACCTACGCAGAAAAAAAGAAATCGCCCATGCTGACGAAGAAGCAGCAATCGCCGCAGAAAAGCAGCGATGAAATGCTCCGCAGCGGACTTTCGTCGCTGCACAGCCGCCCGGCGGCTCTTTCAGAGGAACTCGGGAACAAGATACGCGAGCGCTGCGGGATAAATCCGGCTTCCGTGAAGGTCTACCGCGACGACGGATTAAGCGGACTAGGGCAGAAGGCGTACGCAAAGGGTGCGGAGATACACCTTTCCGGCGGTGTAAGCACCTCCGGCGAGGATGGTCAGCGGGTCATACTTCACGAAGCGGCGCACATCGCGCAGCAGGGAAGCCGCAGCGTCGCCGGAGCGGTCAACGACGACCCTGCGCTTGAGCAGCAGGCCGACCGTGTAGCGGCGGGCGAAGTCATGCAGGGGAGCTTCTCGGTTCCCGTGAATTCCGAGAACGCTCCGGTGCAGGGCTGGGCTCCATGGGACAAGGCGAAGAAGAAATTCGCTGAAAAAAAGGAGCGCGACGCCAAGAGAACAGCCGCGTTTGCCGAGGGAACTTCGCTTGGGAACAAGCACCTCGACAGGCTGGTAGCCGCAAACGACTGGGTGCGCGACAAGATGGATGATTTCCGCGATTTCAGGAGCGGAGTCAAGGAGAAGATAGCCGACAAGTACCACGGAAGCAAATTTGAGAGCGGCGTGAACAAGACGAAGGGCTGGTTCAAAGGCGTTGGAAGCGGTATCGCGGGTATGGCGAAGTCCGCAGGAAACTGGGTCAAGGATAAGGCGACGGACGCCGGAACCGCGATCAAGGGAAGCAAGCTCGGTCAGTGGGTGAGCCGCAAGAAAGAGGAGCGCGCCAAGAAAAAGGCGGAGGAAGCCCTCAAGCCGAAGGAGCCAGGAAAGTTCAGCAAGTTCATGACCGGCGCGAAAAACTGGGTGTCCGACAAGGCAAAATCGGCAGGCACCGCGATAAAGGAAAGCAAGCTGGGTCAGTGGGTGAGCCGCAAAAAAGAGGAGCGCGCCAAGAAAAAGGCAGCGGAAGCCCAGAAGGAGCCAGGCTGGTTCAAAAAGAAGGCGGCGGCAGCCGGCGAAAAGATAAAATCTGGAGCAGGCTGGGTCAAAGATAAAGCCGTTAAAGGCGGAACCTGGGTGAAGAATAAGGCGGTCAAGGCAGGAAAATGGCTGTCGAAGAAAAAGGACGATATCTCAGATTGGATAGAGGAAAAGAAGCAGGCGTACGCCGACCACGACGATCAGCGGTACCTCAAGCGGCTGGTGCGCAAGGGCGGAGCGAGCGCCCTGAACGCCATCGCGCTGGCAGACCAGGATCTGAAGCACGGGGAATACAGCGGAAATGTAAAGCACCGCGCGGAGGCTCTCAGGGATTACGACGAGGAAAAGCGGCAGTTCATGACCGACGAGGAGTCAAAGGCGGCGAAGGCGGCAAAAAAGGCGGAGCCGTTGTCGGCGGGGAAAGTGCTCGACGCAGTCGGGGACAACGTGGACGTGGTTGGCTCGGTGATGTCGGCGCATGACGCACGCAAGCGCGGGAACAGCCAGCAGGCGGCGCTTGACTCAATGGACGCGATAAACAGCGGAATGGGATACGTTACCAAGGGACTTAGTAGCCTCGACCTGCCCGGATTGTCAGCGGTGGGAGACGTCGCCGAGATGGGAACGACCATCGGAAAGCTCGGCATACACTCCTATCAGAAGCATAAGCTGAATGGCGTGGACGAAGCTGGTCAGACCGCAGGTGTGGACGAAGCCGACCAGAAATACATGCGAATCGCCCACAGCGGTTACGGAAACACGCTTGACCAGGATATACGAAGCGGCGTTGGAGATGTCGCGAAGTATGGTATCTCCGCACTCGGCTCCGGATTGTCCGCCGTGACCGGAGGAGTCAGCAGCACGGTTGCAAAGGGTCTGAACAAGGCGGTAGACCTGGGAGTGTCCCATATGAATTCAAGCGCGCGTGAAAAGACTGACAGCGAAATCGGCTACGAGGATATTTTCGGAAGCGTAGATGCCGCGAAGAAGTTCAAGAGCAAGCACAGTATCGACAAGAACACGATGGAGATACTCATGAGGCGCAACACCGGCTCGCGTTCCATGAGCGACCTTGCAGACAGGTCGCGCTATGAAGCGGCGCGTGTAAATCACCAGTACCTTGCAAAGGAAGGCGACAACGGCGCGAAGAAGATGATGGCGGCGTTCGGCGAGAAGAATTTCGAGCAGACTCCGCTGAGCATGATAGATGAAAAGATAGGTCAGAGCCATTCGCTTAAAGAACTTAACAGGCGCAGAAGACTCGCATATTAACAGGAGGAAAGCACATGACGATATTAGAAAAACTGCATGAGTTACTTGCTAATGACGACATCGCCGGAGAGATAGACAGCTCCGATGGAACTGAGACGCTCCGCATAGCGCCGGACAGAATGGGTCCGGACAACGACGGCGTGGTAGTTATGGAGATCTGCCGAGTACCGATAGATGACGATGAAGGCTGCGGCTACTATCAGCTCTATACAACGATATTCAAGGAGCTGGAGACGGAAAGGTATCCTGAAATGCTGGTCGCGCTGAACGAGATAAATCTCAGCACAGTGCTGGGAAATTACGGAATACTCGCCACGCATCAGATGCTGTATCACAAGTATGTGATGAGGCTCCCGGCATGCGCCGACGGCGACACTGTGAAGGCGCTCCAGGGTACGGTTTACGACATTCTGGGCATTATCGACAACGACATGCTGGAGCTTGCGAAGGCGATAGACTAAGTTGATACGCGCTCCCTGCTGTAAATAGCGGGGAGCGTTTTTTCCGAAAGGGCATAGAGATTTCCTGACCGTCCCAGCGTGTATTCGTGATAATGGACAAATAAGCAGATTTAAATCAGGGTAACTTCTACGAAGTAATTGACAAATAAAATGTAAACACCTTGACAACCGCAGGTATTTGTGTTAAAATTGAGGTGCGCTAAGAAACAAGTTATATAATAACTCTCCCAAAGGTGTGCAAAATAAAGCAGCTTATGGGAGTTTTTCTATGTGCGAAAAAAGGGGGGCAGGGAAAACGCCCCGAAACGGAGGAGAAAAATGATAATTTCGTCAATTCTTGCCGTTGTGGTATTTGCCGTAATGTTCATAATGGCGGCAAGGGACAAGCTGTCCCGCCCGGCGGTAATGGGAATGAGCGCGGTCGGAGCAGTGCTTCTGCTTTTCGGCGTGTTCATTGGGCTCAGCAGGAGCGATGACCAGATGCTGATCGCACAGATCGCCGCGGTACTGATATTCGTGGTGATGTTCGTACTTATTATTATGGACAAAATCGAGCGCCACATAGTGACCCTTTGCTGCGGACTCGCAACGCTTGTAATGGTGTTCGGTATCTGCCTCAGGAGCTTTGACGCGGTATGGTCGACGCTGAACATCGCGAACATATTCACGCCTGGCTTCTGGTACACAGCAGGCGCTTCAGAGGAAAGCTCCAGCGGTATCAACTGGGCGACCATCATCTTTATCGCAGGAATGATGATAATGGTCGAGGGCATGGCTAAGGCAGGATTCTTCCGCTGGCTGTGCATGACGCTCGCCAAGGCTGTAAAGTACAAGGTAGTTCCGCTGTTCGTCACATTCATGCTGATGTCTGCGATACTTTCAATGTTCATCGACAGTATCACTGTTATCCTGTTCCTCGCGGCTGTAACTGTAGAGCTGGCGCAGCTCCTGAAGTTCAACCCGATACCCATGATACTTTCAGAGGTGTTCTGCGCGAACCTCGGCGGCTCCGCGACCATGTGCGGCGACCCGCCAAACATCATTGTAGGTACATCTCTCGGCTATTCCTTTGCGGACTTCCTGACAAATACCGGCGTTATCGCAGGAATTTGCCTTGTGTTTGTGGTATTCTATTTCCTGCTCATCTTCAGAAAGGATCTCAAGGAAGCCGGAAAGTCCCAGATCGACATATCTTCCATGCCCGACCCAAAGGAAGCGATCACTGACAAGCGCAGCTTCATTATCAGCATAGTGATTTTCCTCTGCGCTGTAGTTATGCTCGTCACACACGCCCAGACCGGACTTACCGTTGCGTTCATCGGCTCTGTTATCGCTGTGCTGACGCTGATCACCTCCGGAAAGCACGCGCTTGAACTTATAAAGAAGGTCGACTACAAGACCCTGCTGTTCTTCATCGGACTGTTCGTTGTTGTCGGTGGCCTTGAGCAGACCAACGTACTTGAGCTGGTTGCAAACTTCATCGAGATGATAAGCGGCGGCAACGTTATATTTGTTATTATCATCATCGTATGGCTTTCCGCAATTGCAAGCTCCATCGTGGACAACATTCCGTTCGCTGCAACTATGGTTCCTGTCATCAAGGGACTTGCAGCGGCAAGCGGCACCCTCGACCCTGCGTACCTTTCCGTACTCGCATGGTCGCTGTCCCTTGGTACTGACATCGGCGGCAGCGCAACTCCTATCGGAGCTTCCGCTAACGTTGTCGGAACCTCTGTTTCCGCAAAGCACGGTCATCCGATCAGCTGGGGCAGATACCTCAAGGCATGCGTACCTGCAACCGTACTCGTACTTGCGATATGCACCGTCATGATCTTCGTAAGATACAGCGCAGAGCTCGGACTCTGACAAAATTGACATTCCGTCAGTCCGGAAGGGTTTAGCACGGGCTGGCGGAGTAATTAAGAAGGAGGTCTACATTTTTGGGAAAACAACTTATAATTACCGTTGGCCGCGAGTTCGGAAGCGGCGGACACATCATAGCCGTTAAGCTTGCCGAGCATTTCGGGATCCAGCTTCTTGACAGCAACATTCTTGCTGAAGTAGCAAAGAAGAGCAATGCAAGCGAAGAGTACCTTAAAAAGTACGACGAGAGCGCCCGCAACCTGTTCTTTTCACGCACTGTGAACGGCTTCAGCAACTCCCCCGAGGAGATCATCGCTCAGATGCAGTTTGATTACATCAAGCAGAAGTCGGACGCCGGCGAGAGCTTTGTTGTTATCGGAAGATGCGCGGATTACATACTCCGCGAGAATCCAGCGTTGGTACGCGTGTTCGTTCTCGGCGATACCGAGGCAAAGATAAAGCGCACCGCAGAGCGCGAGGGAATTTCGGAGGAGAAGGCGAAAATCCGCATGGAGCAGGCTGACAAGCGCCGTAAGTACTTCCACAACACCCACAGCGAAAACAAGTGGGGCGATTCCCGCAGCTATGATATTACGGTGAATTCCTCCAAACTCGGACTTGACAGCACCGCAGAGCTGCTTATAAAGTATATCGAGCTGAGGAACGCAGAATAAAAGCCGGAGCATTACATTGACTTACGGAGGGCTGCTAATGCTTGAGAACATACACCATTCCGCGAACCGCTTTCATTGAGGGATAGCGTGAGCTGCCGCCGATTTCAACTGTATTTCCGGCGGGAGAGCTTCATTCCGTGACCTGTACGGAGTAGTTCCGGATAATGCAGACAACAGCCGGAAAAGTAGAAACAACAATGAAGTTAATAGATCACGTTCCGCATAAGGAAGCCATTTCGCTCAAGAATCAGAGCGCCCGCGAGATTCAAAACGCTCCTGTGCTTGTAAAGCAGTAAAAACAAAGTGTGCAGTTTTATGACTGCACACTTTTTTCGTTCAGAATAAACAAAAAAAATCCCCCGTTTAAACGGGGGAGATAACAAAAATTACTTTGTAAGGGATGCGAGCAGCTCGTTTACCGGGATATCGAGATACTTAGAAATGGTGATAAGCTCGATATCGGTGATGAAGCGCTGACCGGATTCCATACGCTGTACAGCATTCTTGTCAACTACTAGACCCAGCTCTGCAAGGTCGTCAGCGACTTGGCGCTGGGAAATTCCGCGTGCCTTGCGAATTTCGCGCATTTTGATTCCTAAGAGATTCTTACGTCCGTTTGCCTGGTTTTTAAACATTTGGGGATCCTCCTGTACGTGGTTAATTGCATGGTTATTATAGCTCATTTACAAAAAAAAATCAATCCCTTTGAAATAATAAAAATAAAATCCGGCGTTTTGATTTAATATACCATTACTCCGTAAAATTATGCGAAATCGGCGTGTTTTTTTGATTGCAAAACTCATGTTTTTCATGACATCAATTGTTGTGCAACGAGCTTTGCTTATTAGTATCGTTTTGTGTCAAAACGAAAAAATGCGTCAAAAACAGTTCAGTTTAGGCAATCTTACACGTTGAGAAATATTAGGTTTTTAAGAAAACGATGATCTGATTCGTTTGATATGCATATTATTAACGGTATCTTAACGCCGAGTACCAAATAGCAATATTAATTAATCGCAACAACTGTAAAATAATCAAAAGAGTATGACATATATACGAAAAAGATATAGCATAAACGCTAAAAGTATGAATCAGTTCATATAATCATAAGAAATATGTCACGGATTAAAACGGGTATTGAAACAGACCACCATAAGTGCTATAATTGAATAGTGGAGGATTATAACATGGAAAAGAAACTGAAAAAATATAATGAGTTAACGGCGGACGAACTGTATGACATCATGAAACTGCGTGTGGACGTATTCGTCGTCGAGCAGAACTGCCCCTATCACGAACTAGACGGTCTGGACAAAATAGCGTATCACCTCTGGCTGGAGGACTCCGACGGCATAGCCGCTTATCTGAGGATACTGCCGCCGGGAGCGGCGTTTGGGTATCCGGCGCTTGGAAGGGTCATTTCGGCGAGAAGGCGCTGCGGAGTTGGCTCCGTGCTGCTGAACGAAGGAATAGAAGCTGTCCGGGAGTTGTACGGAGCGCTCCCGATAACTATAGAGGCGCAGGTTTACGCAAAGCAGTTTTACGAGAAAGCTGGGTTCGTGCAGGTTTCCGAGCCGTTCGACGAGGATGGTATCCCTCATATCAGAATGCAGCGGAAGCCGAAAAGCATTCATAGTTAAAAAATATGGGCTGTCGCGATGACAGCCCTTGATTTTATTTGTTCCATGCCCGTCCAAGCACAAAGCTGCGGAATCTCTGAGCGGCGGGCGGAAGGAATACTGAATCGTCCTGCACCATGAAGAAATCCCGTCTGTATGGCGGGGAGGATATATTCAGCAGCGACACGTCCAGCTTCTGGAGCATGTCCATGTACGGCACGACAGCAGCGCCGAATCCCGCGGCGACCAGTCCGGCGATTACCTCGTCCTCCTCGGTCTCAATGTAGGAGCACGGAACTCCGCCGACCTGCTCGTACATTCTGTCGATGACCTTCCGCAGACCGGAGCCTTCCGCGAAGAATACCGCAGGATATTCCAGGGTATCAGCGAGATCAACGCTTTTGCGGTCTGCAAGCGGGTGGTTTTTCGGAACTATCATTACAAGCTTCTGCGACATCACCGGCACCGCAGCCAGTCCCAGCGATGGGTCAGGCTCCGAGCAGAACACAAGGTCGAATTTCCGCTGAAGTAAACCGTCGATAAGCCCGCCTGACAGCCCGGAATGAAAGCTGAACTGTATCCCGCAGTCGGGGTCGGCGGCGAGGAAATCCGCGGTGAGCTTCGGAATATACTCAACGCCGAGCGTTCGCAGAAAGCCAAGGCGCACGATCCCCTCGCCCTTCGCGGAGCGCTGGAGCGAATCTATCCCGACGTCGAGCGCGCCGAGGGAGCGTTGTGCGCATTCAAGGAACTCCTCCCCGAACCGCGTTAGCGTGGTGTTGCGGCCGGTGCGCTCAAACAGCGGCACTCCAAGCTCGGATTCAAGCTGATTTATCGCGTGGCTGAGGCTCGGCTGAGAAATGCAGAGCTGCTCCGCAGCGCGTGTGTAGTGCCGTACCTCGGCTAGCTTTACAAAGTATCTGAGATGATCTAAATTCATATCAATCCTCCTATATATGTATTATAGCACATTTTATCAAAAAAATCTATGGAATTATAAAAATAATACATTTGAAACGCGGAACTGATAGTGCTAAAATAAAACCTGGAAGATAATAAAAGGAGGCACATATCATGTTAAAAGAAAAGACATTGTTCCGTGGGGAGCTTGCTCTGCCTTTCGCGGTGCTCATAAACAGCTTCGGTGTAGTTCTGATGCTGTATTCCGCCGCCGGAATATCCGCGATCTCAAGTGTCCCATATGCGTTTTCTGAGGTGTTCCCGGAGCTCTCGCTCGGAACCTGGACGTACATCTTTCAGGGACTGCTTGTCCTGTCGCTGATGATAATGCGGAAGAAATTCGTCCCGTCCTACCTGTTCAGCTTTGTAGTGGGGTTCGTGTTCGGCGAACTTCTCGACGTTCACGAACTTTGGATCGGCATTCTGCCGGACAGCCTGCCGTGGCGCGTGATATGGTTCCTGCTGAGCTACGTTATACTGAGCGTGGGCATTGCTCTGTCGAACCGCTGCGGCCTTCCGATAGTTCCGACAGACCTTTTCCCGCGGGAGCTTTCCGATATTACAAAGGTGGGCTATCCGAAAATCAAGATAGCGTTCGACGTGACCTGCCTGGCCGTGACCGCCGCGCTGACTTTCTTCGGACTGGGGCACATTGAAGGGCTCGGTATTGGCACTGTCCTTGCGGCGTTCACGATGGGCAAGGCGGTCGGAATATGCGGTGATTTCCTCGACAGGCATTTCCGCTTTGAGAGCTTTATGACCCGCAGGAAGTCCGCTGTTAAGCAATGACCTCCACCGCAGTTTCTCTGACATAACGCGGCTTTATATCGGCAAGGCGCTTCATGTGGGGCTGTTCCAGGTGGAGCGCCTGTAATTCTGCGCTTTCCCATTCCTCCACAAGAATCACGCAGTCCGTACTTCCATCGGCGGGGAGGAAGTAATCGTAGCGCAGACACCCGCTTTCAGCCCGGACTATCTCCGGTATTCCCATTCCGGAAAGCTCGCTCAGGAAAGCCTCGGTGCTGCCGTTTTTCATTTTGTAAGTCCCAAGTAATTTCATAGTATCCTCCGGATAAAGAAAAGCGCCGACTGCTTCAGCCGGCGCTTTCAGTTTCCCTGACCCATTGCACCGCCGGTGATTAGCACTACTTTTCTTTCCGTTTTTTCTGCCTCCTATAGATAAAATTAATTAAATGACCGCATACGATAGCCATTTGTCATATGCTGTCTGAATTATAACACATGATTATGCGAAAAGCAATAGTATCTTTTGAAAGATATTGAGAATATCTATAAAAACACATACAAAATAGTGCAAATCTATGAATACTCAGACTAATAAAAACAGAAGTGGAAACAATAAACAGTATATAAATGAAAAACTTCGGTTATTTTTAAACAGAGCCGCAGGAGCGCTTCCTGAAAATAACAAACGAATAAAGAAAGACACTCGTTGACGGAGGTTGAATTTTCGCGGATTGTATGTTATAATGATATGAAAAGATGAATTGAAAGGCGGTATAGGATTGAATATAAAGAGAATATTCCTCTCGGCTGCGGCGGTCGTAATGTCGCTGACCATGCTGTGCTCCTGCGGGGAGCCGCCCGGGCTGAGACTCGGCACGGGCAATCCTGGCGGAATATATTACGCATACGGAACCGTTCTCCGAGAGCTTGACGACTGCGGGATCGACGTGAAGAAAACGGAAGGCTCCCGGGCAAACATGCGGCTTATGAAAGAGGGATTCCTTGACCTGGCGATAGTGCAGAGCGACGTGCTTGCAGAGGCGGTCAGCGGGACTGGAGATTTCGAAGGCACCCCGGTGACTGGCGTGAGGGCGGTCGCGGGGCTGTACTACGAAGCGTTCCAGATAATTACCCGGAGCGATTCCGGCATAACTGAACTTGCAGACTTGAAGGGGTGTAAAATGTCCGTCGGCGAGGAAGGCTCCGGCGTTGCCAAAAACGCGGAGTACCTGCTGCTGTCGGCTGGAATTCCGTCCAGCTCTGTAGAAACGGTGAACATGTCCTACGCAGAGTCTGCGCAGGCGCTTGAAAACGGTGAAATTGACGCGTTCTTCGTAATTCTGGGAGCGCCGTCGACAGTGGTTTCAGAGCTTGCCGAAAGCACGGACATCAGCATAATGCAGCTTGACGAGCGCACCGCAGCCGCAATGACCGGAATCTACCCTGGCTATTACAGCATGACGATCCCGGCGGGTACATACCCCGGTCAGGACGAGGAAGTGAACACGGTCGGAGTAAAGGCGGTGCTCACTGCGGAAGCCCGAGTCAGCAGCGAGAGCGTACGCGCAGTAACAGCCGCGCTTTTCGAAAACGCAAGCAGCATAAAATACACGATGACCGTACCCGCGCCGGATATCGAGTTCGCGGTGACGGATATTCCGTGCGGGTTCCACCAGGGGGCGGCGGATTACTATTCGTGGAACGGCGTGACCGTAAGCACGGGATCTGTTCCGGAGGTCAGCAGGCCGTTATTTGTGACCCGGGGAGATTAAGGAGGATATATTTTTGCACGTTTTAAATATCGACATGTATCAGACTCTAGCGTTTGCTGTGGGGGTTCTGTTCATAGGCGGTTTTCTGAAAAAGAAGATAAGCATACTTGAAAAATTCTGTATTCCCGCGCCGGTCATCGGCGGACTGATTTTCGCGCTGGTCTCCTGCCTGCTTTATGTGTTCGGCATTGTGGAGTTCAACTTCGATGAAACGCTGAAAAATGTCTGCATGGTGATGTTCTTCACCTCGGTAGGCTTTCAGGCTAATCTGAAGGTGCTCAGGGCGGGCGGGCTGAGCCTTGTGATTTTCCTTGCCTGCCTGTTCGTGCTGATAGTTGTTCAGAACCTCGCCGCTGTTGGACTTTCACAGGTGCTGGACATCAGCCCGCTTATAGGAATGTGCACCGGCTCGATACCTATGGTTGGGGGTCACGGCACGTCGGGAGCGTTCGGTCCGGTGCTCGAGGATTTCGGCGTCGAGGGCGCGACGACATTCTGCACTGCGGCGGCTACGTTCGGTCTGATAATCGGTTCGCTGATGGGAGGACCCGTCGCGCGCCGTCTGATAGTCAAGCACGACCTGATGAAAAACGCAGTCTCCGAAGACGCGACCATACTCGCCGAGGAGGAGCAGAAGCACCACCGCTCGGTCAGCATGTACGCTCCGGCGGCGTATCAGATAGCGATAGCGATGGGTCTGGGAACGGTCGTTTCCTGGGCGCTTTCACTGACCGGAATGACGTTCCCGGTCTACATCGGCTCGATGATAGTTGCAGCTTTCATGCGGAACATCGACGAGTACACCGGTTCTTTCCATATCCACATGGGTGAGATAAACGACATCGGCGGCATATGCCTGTCGCTGTTCCTGGGTATCGCGATGATAACTCTGAAGCTCTGGCAGCTTGCAGAGCTTGCGCTTCCGCTTGTTGTGCTCCTGGTCGCACAGGTGATAATCATGGCGTTGTTCTCCTATTTCGTGGTATTCAACGTGATGGGCAGGGACTACGACGCTGCGGTGCTCAGCGCGGGCGTGTGCGGTTTCGGAATGGGCGCGACTCCTAACGCGATGGCGAACATGCAGGCGATAACCGAGAAGTTCGCGCCGTCCGTAAAGGCTTATCTTCTCGTACCGATAGTCGGAAGCATGTTCGCGGATTTCATCAACAGTCTGGTTATAACGTTCTTCATTAATATTCTTAATTGAGCAAATGGAGGTAGTTTTATGAAAGATAAAAAGAATAAACTGGATTTCTTCTCGGAAAATCTCGCGTTCCCAGAGGTGCATGTAGATTCCCAGAAAAACACCGACGATAACGAGCCGGCGGATCCTCACGGCGATGTCGCGATAGATAATCTCGCCGTTCCCGAGGTCAAGGTGAAGGAACACAAAAAGAAATAAAAACACCGGCAGGTCGGAAGGTCTGCCGGTGTTCTCTTGCAGTCAATTGTTTTCGCCGAACATCATCTCAACGAATTTCAGCGTGTATTCGTTCCAGAATACCATATCGTGGCTGCCTTTGCTTTCAAGGTAAACATGCGGGACTTCAATGGCCGTGAGATAGCGGTGGAACTCCCGGTTCTGCTCGAGCAGGAAATCCTCCGTGCCGCAGGACATGAATATCTCAGGGATACGCGCCCCGGAGTCCTTCAGGCGTTTTACCAGCACCTCCGGGTTGCTGTCGCTTTCAAGAACTGCGTCGAGGTCGCCGAAGCACTCGCGATAGTAGTCGTAGTTTGCGACGCCGTTGTCCTCGCAGGGCTTCATTCCGGCGATCTGGTGAACGATCAGAGCCGAGGACATCGCCGCGGTCTTTCCGAAGTTCTCCGGGTAAGTCAGCGCGGTGTGGAGCGCTCCGAAGCCTCCCATCGACAGACCAAGCAGGAATGTGTCTTCAGCAGAATGTGCCAGACCGAAAGTCCGCCTGATATAATTCACAAGCTCATCGCCGACGAATGTGCAGTACTTATGCGCGGTGGAAAGCCCGTCAAGCCAGAAGCTGTTCTCGCCGCCAGGTGCGATTACCGCGAAGCCGTACTTCTGCGCGAGCCATTCCGGGACCCAGTTTCCGGCGTCCCCGGTGTAGCCGTGCAGCAGAAATAAAGTCCGCATTTTCTTGGGAGTTTCCTCCGGCTTGTCGTTTGGAATGTACATTTCAAACCGGATATTCCGGTTGAGCGCCTGTGAAAAGTATTTGATAGAAAGCTGAGACATTTTGCACCTCCGAATATTTATTAAAGGGAACCTCTAAAAACCGGTTTGAAAAGGGAAAATGGGTAGAGTGCGCCGAATGCGATGAAAGCCGACGAAGTAAGGCTGTATGCCTTACGAGGAGGTTTTCTAAAGCAGTCGGTATGCTATACACATTTTCACTCAAACAAGGTTTTTAGAGGTGACCTAAATTGATTTTACCCCATTCCGGAGGATTTGTCAATAATCCGCAGAAAAATTTTTTATCTAAAACAGGCAGATTTTCCCGGCCTGGCATGTTATAATTACAGAAGGGAAACGAAAGGGGTGGTAATGTGTTCCAGATAACACACGAAAATGCGTCCGCGCTATTTAGACAGTACGCGAACGCAGTCTACCGCATAGCGCTGGGAATAGTGCGAAGTCCGGAGGAAGCCGAGGACATACTCATGGACTGCTTTTCCGCAGCGATACATCACGCCGGGGGATTCAACGACGAGAATCACCTGAAGAACTGGCTCATGCGAATGGCGGAGCACCGCGCTCTGAACGTGGTAAAATCGGCGAGGGTGAAACGCAATGTTCCGCTTGAAGCCGCCGAGGAGGTCGCAGCTCCGCAGAAAGCGCAGAACGAGCTGCTGGACACGGTTATGAAACTGCCGGATATCGTCAAGGCGGTGATCTACATGTTCTACTATGAGGACATGCCCGCCGCAGATATCGCAAAGACTCTGTGTATCAGTGAAAACACGGTCTACAAACGCCTTGCCAAAGGCAGGAAGCTGCTGAAAATATCTTTGGAGGAGGGACTGTAATGACTAAAAAAGAACTCAGGACTATGTATGATAAAATGTCGCTCTCCGAGGAAAGAATGACGGAGCTTGAAAAGCGGCTCGACGACTGCTTTGAGCACGAGCCGGAGAATATCGGTGATTTCGAAGAAACCGAGCTTATGCAGTTCAGCCAGGAGTACAAGCCTGCACCGCAGCGCAGAAACCCGCTGAAAATCGTGGTAACCAGCGCGGCTGCCGCGGCTGTGGTCGCCGTGGGAGTTACGGCGGCGTTCAAAACCGGGATAATTCCTACCGGGACGCCCGTTTCAGAGTTTACCCCGGACGTGCAGACCGAGGAAACCGCTGAACCCACTCAGGAGGCGGTAAAGCACGGCATAACCTCCGCAGACCTGCCGGAATATCCGAACAAGGGAATTCTGGACGACGGCTTTTATAAACTGGACAGCGAAACCTTTGACGAGACCGTCGTGAACGATATCAAGGGGCTGAGCCTGCAAAAATCCGTTCTTGTTGCCGCCATGACCGTGACCGACTGCGACTACGAGTGGGGAAGCGGCGACACAGTCTACACTGTTACCATTGATACAGCGTACTACAGCCAGATGGGAATAGATCCGGTGGGGCGTTCGATAAAGATTCTCATGCCCGGCAGGATCAGTTACCAGTACGTGGGCTGCCCGCTCTATACAAAGGGAGACAGATTCTTTGCGGCACTGTGTAACGGCGAGCGATTCTATGAGGTATCAGCCGCGCAGACCATCGCCGATATAATCACCATTGACGGCGTAGATTACGCCGCGGCGCACAGCAAAAACCTTCCGGTGATATATAATCACGCCGGCGAGGAGGTCCTCACCTACGACCGCACCGTGACAAAGAATCCCGCAAAATATTACGGTGTCTATGCCATCAGCGAGTACGGACAGTATTACGCCGGGCTTGCCGAGCACGACGACAATCCAGTAGTGACATCTGATGATAAGGTCGACGTTTCCATGCTGTCTTTCTATATGGACGCAGAAGCTCTGACAGAGATATTCGAGCCGAATTTCTTCGGAAGCTGGTCTATCCAGGACTACGACCCCGATTGGGACTTCAGCCATGATATTTCCCTGGAGTACGATGTCAGCTATGCATTTTCCGATATTTTCAGACCGATGAACGGAATCACCTGCGGCGGCTTCTCAATGGACAGCAAGGCGTTCTACATGCTGGACTACACCAACGGAGCAAATCTGTGGGTCGTATGGAAGGACGAACCCGAGAGCCTCTACCGCTATGAGGGCGTTGGAATGCGCGACCGTTCCGACTACCTCGTGGCATACAACCGCAGAGACGGCATAGTATCGCCGGAAGTGTCCGTTCCTTCAAGCATAGGTCAGCTCGGTCTGCTGAAAACACTTTCCGAGTATGGCGACAGCATCTGTGTGATACCCTCCAGAGACGGGCTGAGGTATAACGAAAACGCCTTAAAAGGTACGCTCGCCGGGACGGTCATGGACGTCCTGGAGAACGGCTCCACGGAATACGCAGGCGTAACATGGAAACGCGCTCACATCGACCGTTACAGCGTTGCGAACATCGACCTCCCCGAGGAGCAGAACTGGCTGCTTGAAAAGTCAGCGGATAAGCTGTCCATAACGGTGCGCATGTTCAACGCGGACGAAAAGTGGCGCGACGCAGATTATTTGCTGGACTATTCAGGCGAGTTCTACAGGAATTTCCGCGTGGATTTCACCAGAACGGATTCCGGCTGGGGCTGGGAATTTTCCCCGCTCTCCGGCGACCCATCGGACATGGATAACTTCTTCTCCCCGCTGACGGACCTCGATATTTTCCCGCCAGTAATGGACATCGGCGAAACTTCACCCGAGGTCTCCGTCGAGTACTACGCGGTGGAAAACGCCGGACTTACCGACATCTACGCATTGCGAACGATCAGAGGGGCTTCCGGCACAGTTTACGAGTACGATCTCTACTACCGCGACCCGCACACCGACGCCTACAACCGGCTGAATTACAGCGAAACCATGGATTTTTTAGTCGATGACAACGGCAGCGTTTTATCTGCGTCTATAGATGAATCTCAGCCGCGGCTGGCGCGCTACAAGCATGGCGTTGTAACGGCGTCTGGCGTGTGCGGCTCCACTATGGCTGTGCAGGGAGAAATCGAGCTGATACCGCACGGTGATTTCGTTGTCGTCGCATACAACGACTCCGACGGCGGAAGATATACCGTTCTTGAGCGTACGAGCCTGTTTGTTGTAGGCTGCTATCAGCAGCGTTTGCTGAAAATCACCAACGACAGCCTGGAGGTGCTGAACGAATACGACGGAAGCTATACCAAAATAGAGTTTGACGACGAACTGCAGATACGTGCAGTCGAGAAAATAGCCCAGCAGCTATGGTTCAACTATGTGGTAGGCGCTCCTGTGGGTACAGGCGAGTATATGGTCATTACTGATGGATACATGGGCAGGGTCATTGCCGATCCGGAGCTTCGCACCTACCAGGGTATCCTGAATCAGTTCAAGGAAGTGTACACGGAAGAGGCGGCATTAGACGCGATGAGCCAGGTAATAGGTCACTCGGTCTGGGAAGTGGACGGCAGGACCTTCACTAACGATGGCGCGCGCGGTACTGACATTTCCATCTGGAGCGTGGGATTCTCCATTCCGGAGGAGACCAAAACCGACTCCACAGCAGTGCTGGATTTCACCATAACCTACGCGGATTTTGATACTGACGGTCCCAGCGACAAGCAGGATCACTACACGATAAACGCGGTCAAGACGGCGGACGGCTGGCGGCTGGACAGATTCTATTATCCGTATTAACGGGGTTTGGTTCTGAACCGCAAACCCGTATTACAAAAGGAATTGTAGCGCTGTATACTCAGCGCAGACCGTACTCTGATCAACAAAAAGGACGCTTTTTCAGAAGGCGTCCTTTTTCTATATCAAAAGTTCTGCTGCCGGGCACAAAATCCAGGAGTGATTTTGTGTTATAGCCGGAATTGGTTCGCTTCAAACATGCCCTAATAATCTGAAAGGGTTATCTGCAAAGCCGCCGGATCTACTTGTCTGCTGAATTGTTTGCGAGCTTCTTTGCAAGCTGTATCCCGATGAGAAGCAGGACAGGGAAAACGATAGCGGCGAGGATACCGGCGCGAAGCTCTCCGTTAAAGCACCCGGAAATGAACCCTGCAAGCGTAGGTCCGCCGGAGCAGCCTACGTCCCCGGCAAGCGCCAGCATTGCGAACAGAGCCGTACCTCCGCCCTTGACCGCAGCGGAAGCCTTGCTGAACGTACCCGGCCACATTATCCCGACCGAGAAGCCGCAAACCGCACAGCCGACAAGTCCCACAGCCGGAAGCGGAATCAACGAAATGCAGAGATACGCGGCAATGCAAAGCAGACAGCTCATTTTCATGAATTTGTCGAGGTCGAGCTTGTCGCCGAATTTACCGTACAGCAGACGAGAAAGCCCCATCAGCGCGGCAAAAGACATAGGCCCTGCGAGGTCGCCGATAGTCTTGCTTACGCCGAGACCCTGCTCCGCAAACGTGGAGGCCCACTGGCTCACCGCCTGTTCGCTTGCTCCTGCGCAGAGCATCATCAGCATCATTACCCAGAAAATTTTCCGGGTAAAAAGCTGTTTCAGAGTAAGTCCGGTCTCGCCCTCCTCGTGAAGGGAATATATCGGAGCCTTCGCGAACAGAATAATGTTAACAGCCGGAACCACAGCCCAGCAGACCGCGAGGATCTTCCAGTTCTCAATGCCGAACAGTGTGAAAAACAGCGTGGAAATAAGAACTACTCCGACATGTCCCCAGCAGTAGAAGGAGTGCAGAAGGCTCATAGCCTTTTCCTTGTTGTCAGTGGGGCAGGCTTCGAGTATCGGACTTATCAGTACTTCTATAAGTCCGCCGCCAATGGCGTAAATGAATACGGCGATCAGAATTCCGGCGAACGGGTCGGGGAACGCTCCCGGCAGGACTGTCAGGAGGACGAGCCCGGCTGCGGAGCATACATGCGCTATTATCGCTGAAGCTCGGTAGCCTATCTTGTCAACGAATCCTGCTGAAAGCATGTCGATAACGAGCTGAATTCCGAAATTCAGCGTAATTAGCAGCGTTATCTGCGTCAGCGGAATGCTGTAGGTTTTCTGGAATGTAACGAACAGCAGCGGCAGGAAATTATTTACTATAGCCTGTACGATGTATCCTATAAAGCAGGCGTACATCGTGAGCTGGTAATTATTTTTTTTCATGGAGTTGCCCTTTCTTTTTGTCGATTTGTCGATTAATTATATCTGAATCCGGTTCAGAATTCAATCGCCAAAATCTACGAAAATTCCGGCGCATTCACAGGGTATTTTTAGTGAAGTTCACACTGCGGCGAATGCTTGACATCGCGGCGCTTTTGGTGTATCATATTTACATGGATAATAAAACCGGATTAAGATTCAGCTAAAGATGATATTTCCGCATGAAAGGGACATATGGATTCAAATTTGCTTAAATATATGGCGTTTATCAGGACGGTGGAATGCGGCAGCTTCACAAAAGCGGCGGAGCAGTTAAATTATTCGCAGTCCGGAATAAGCCGCATGATAAACGACCTCGAAACAGAGTGGCACGTGAAGCTCCTTGAGCGCAGCCGCGCGGGAGTGCGCCTTACCTCGGACGGGCTTACGCTGCTGCCCTACGCAAAGAGCGTCTGCGAGGACTACCGCCGCCTGCAAATGCAGATCGACGACCTGAAAGGGCTTCAGACAGGAATAATTCGCATAGGGACCATAGCAAGCGTTGCGGAGCACTGGCTGCCGCGTATAATCAGCCGTTTCAGGCAGGACTACCCGAATATCGATTACGAGCTGCTTATAGGCGACTACGGCGAGATAGAGCAGTGGATAAGCGACGGAAGGGTCGACTGCGGTTTCATATGCTCACCGATACAGCCTGACCTTGATTCCACGGTGCTGGAGCGCGACGAGCTGATGGCGGTGCTCCCGAAGGGACACCCGCTTGCGGAACTCTCCGCGATACCCATCGAGGAGCTTTGCAGAGGTCCGTTCATGCTGCTTGAGCGCGGAGCCAGGGGAGAAGTTTCCGAGCTGTTCGAGCGGCGCGGACTTGTTCCGGATATCCAGTTCAAAACGCTGGACGACTACGCGGTGATGTCCATGGTTGAATGCGGCCTGGGTCTTGCGATACTCCCGGCGCTTATACTGAAACGCATTCCCTATAATGTGGAAATACGGAGCCTTGCCGAACCCGCCTTCCGGGATATCTGCTTTGTTATGAGAAACCACGAGACGGCTCCGCTAGCTGTAAAGCGGTTCGTTGCCTACCTCGGGTACCGGAATTCACATAACTCTCAGATTAATTAGCAACTCCGGCACTTGACTTATTAAATAAAGTGTGCTAAAATATAAAGTTGGAAGCCTCTGTTCGTCAGAAGGCTGTAATTTACAGAAAGAGGGATTTTAAAATGACAAAGATAGATGTGTTCTCCGGATTCCTCGGAGCAGGTAAGACTACCCTTATCAAGAAGCTTTTAAAGGAGGCTTACGCCGGTGAGAAGCTGGTGCTTATCGAGAATGAGTTCGGCGAGATCGGCATTGACGGCGGCTTCATGAAGGACGCCGGCATACAGGTAACAGAGATGAACCAGGGCTGCATTTGCTGCTCTCTGGTAGGTGATTTCGGCAAGGCTCTGGCGCAGGTGCTCGAGCAGTTCCACCCGGATCGTATCCTTATCGAGCCGTCCGGCGTCGGCAAGCTGTCTGACGTGCTCAAGGCTGTCATGAACGTTCAGAGCGACGATCTCATACTCAACACCTACACAACCGTAGTTGACGCGTCCAAGATCAAGATGTATATGAAGAACTTCGGCGAGTTCTACAAGAACCAGGTAGAAACTGCAAAGACCATCATACTCAGCCGTTCCCAGAAGCTTTCCGAGGACAAGCTCGCTGAGGCTCTTGCGATGATCCGCCAGCTCAACGAGCATGCTACCATCGTAACCACTCCGTGGGACGACATCAACGGCAAGCAGATCCTTGAGGCAATGGAGATCAAGAACAGCTTTGCAGAGGAGCTGCTCAAGGACGAGGGGATCTGCCCGGTATGCGGACATCACCACGATGATGAAGATGATGAGTGCGACCATGACCACGAGCATCACCACCATCATGACGATGACGATGACGATCACGAGTGCTGCCACCACCATCACGACCATGATGATGACGAGCATGAGCACCATCATGACCACGAATGCTGCCACCACGACCACGACGAGGACGAGAACGAACATCACCACCACGACGGCGAGTGCGGCTGCGGACATCACCACCATCACCACGGTCACGACGCCGACGAGGTATTCTCCAACTTCGGCGTTGAGACTGCGAAGAAGTTCACCAGGGAAGAGCTTGAGAACGCCCTGTCCAAGCTGTCCGGCGAGGAATACGGCACAGTACTCCGCGCTAAGGGCATCGTTGCAGGCGCTGACGGCGTTTGGTACCATTTCGACTTTGTTCCCGAGGAGTACGAGGTACGCACCGGATCGGCTGACGTCACCGGCAGAATGTGCGTGATCGGCGCAAAGCTCGCCGAGGACAAGATCAAGGCGCTCTTCGGAGTTTAAGGCAACACCGCACAAAGACCATTTATTGGATTTTGTACGTGTCTTGCTTGCATCTTTTTCGTCATATTGCACAATTCGTCCTTGCAAGGCGACAGCCTTGCTGCGTCCTCGTTGTACAAACTGACGAAAAATCTGACTGCGCAATACACGCACAATCTTTGCGCGTTATTGCCTTAATTTTCCACAAAAGCGAACACCGCGCCCGGGGGCAAAACTCCGGGCACGGTACTATTTTAAGATAATGACAGGAGGAGCAAAATGGAGCTTCCGGTATATATGATAACGGGCTTTCTTGAGAGCGGAAAGACCTCGTTTATCCTCGACACGATAAGCGACAAGCAGTTCTCTAAGGGTCAGCGCACCCTTATAATTGCCTGCGAGGAGGGCGAGGTCGAGTACGCGCCCGATATCCTCAAGGCTGCAAAGGCAGAGGTGGAGTTCATCGAGGACGAGGAGGAATTTAATCCCGAGCACCTCAGCGAGTTGGTGAAGAAGCACCGCCCGACCCAGATAATGCTTGAGTACAACGGAATGTGGAGCCTCCGCACGATGGCTGAGAAGGCACCAAAGGACTGGATATTCTACCAGATCTTCATGTTCGTGGACCATTCCAAGTACCAGGTTTATATGAACAACATGCGCCAGCTTCTGTCCGATAATTTCTCGATCGCGGATATAGTAGTGTTCAACCGCTGCGAGAAAAACAAGGTCGACAAAAAGACACTCCGCCGCAGCATAAAGGCTCTTAACCCGAAGATCGACATGATGTTCGAGTACACCGACGGTTCAATTGAACAGGGCTTCCAGGGCGACGACGAGATGCCCTACGACCTGAACGCAGACCCCATCGAGATAATCCACGACGACTTCGGTCTGTGGTATATCGACGTTATGAGCAACACCGAGCGCTATCTCAACAGAAACGTACGCGTAAGAGGCATGGTGTTCCGCGCGTCTAACGTCCCGAAGGGGTACTTTGTTATTTCCCGCCGCGCAATGACCTGTTGCGCGGACGATATCCAGGTAGTCGGGATTCTGGTAAAGGCTCCGAACGCCGCCGACTTCAAGGACGGTGCATGGGTGGAAGTAACAGGAAGGATCATCGCTGAGAAGCAGTCGGCTTACAAGGGCGAAGGTCCAGTGCTTAACGCGGCTGAGATAAAGGAAACCGAAGCGGCTCCCAGCGAGCTTGTATACTTTAGCTGATGAACGGAAAAATTTTCACTGTCAGGCTCTCAGCGGACGAAAACGCCGTTGAGATACTTGACCAGACTCTGCTCCCGAACCGGGTCGAGTACCTCCGGCTGGAAACCGCGGAGCAGCTTTACGAAGCCATCTTTAAGCTCCGGGTGCGCGGCGCTCCGGCGATAGGAGTCTGCGCAGGATTCGGAATGTACGTCCTGGCTCGGAAAATATCGGACGATATTCTGCCGGAGCTCCGCAGGGCGGGGGAGTACCTTGTTTCGTCGCGGCCAACCGCGGTAAATCTGAGCTGGGCTGTAAAACGAATGCTAGCCTGCGCGGAACGCGGCTATAGTTCCCGTGATGAGCTGCTTTCCGCCCTCCGGAGCGAGTGCACGGCTATTTGCGACGAGGACATAGCCACCTGCCGAGCTATCTCTGAAAACGGGCTTTCCCTGGTGAAAAGCGGCGACGGAATACTCACCCACTGCAACGCGGGAGCGCTCGCGGCGGTGGAGTACGGCACCGGGCTAGGCACGCTGCTGCTCGGAAGGGAGCGCAGCTATGAGTTCCACGTTTACAGCGACGAAACGCGCCCGCTGCTCCAGGGAGCCAGGCTGACCTCGTTCGAGCTGAACCACGCGGGGGTAGACGTAACGCTCATCTGCGACAATGCGGCTTCGCTGCTGATGAAGCAGGGGAAGATACAGGCGTGCTTCGTAGGCTGCGACAGGGTCGCGGCAAACGGGGACGTCGCTAATAAGATAGGAACGCGCTCGGTGGCGATAAACGCGAAGTTCCACGGGATACCGTTCTACGTGTTCTGCCCGGGCTCGACGATAGATTTCGGCTGCGCCACGGGCGACGACATCGTGATCGAGGAGCGCAGCGGCGAGGAAATAAAATCCTTGTTCTTTTCCGAGCCTGTCGCTGAGCCGGAGGTCAAATGCTGGAACCCAGCGTTTGATGTGACTGACGCGGAACTTGTGACCGCGATAATCACCGAGCGGGGAATCGCGCGGTATCCATACACAGAATCACTAAAGCGGCTTTACGCTTCGGAGGGAATATGAAAATACGCTTTTACAACGCAAAAATACTTACCATGCAGAGCGAGGATATCATCACCGGCGAGCTTCACACCGACGGCGATAAGATCACGTTCGCAGGCTCTGAGAATATCCCGCAGGGCAGCTTCGACCGCGAGATAGACCTTACCGGCAAGCTGATAATCCCGGGATTCAAGAACGCGCACACTCATACCGCCATGACGTTCCTGCGCAGTTTTGCGGACGATCTCCCACTTAACGACTGGCTCTATGAGCAGGTTTTCCCGCACGAGGCGAAGCTCACCGAGGAGGCGGTGTACGTTTTCACTCAGCTTGGCAACATGGAGTACCTTACGAGCGGAATAACTTCCAGCTTTGACATGTACATGAAGCTGGACAGCTACGCGAAGGCGTGCACCGATATGGGCTACAGAAGCGTTCTGTGCGGCTCCATCAACGATTTTGGCGGAACAGTTGAGGGTATCGAGGAGGAGTATAACAAGTTCAACCGCTTCGACCCGCTGATAAGCTACCAGCTCGGATTCCACGCGGAGTATACGACCAAGCGCGGGACCCTGGAGGGACTGGCGAAGCTGTCGCAGAAGTACAAGGCTCCGATGTACACGCACTCAAGTGAAACGAAGTCGGAGACCGACGGCTGCCGCGAGCGCTACGGGCTGTCCCCGACGCAGTTCTTCGAAAAACTCGGAATGCTCGAGTACGGCGGAGGCGGATTTCACTGCGTGTGGTTCGATGAGGAGGACATGCGCATTGCCAGGGAAAAGGGACTGTGGATAGTCACGAATCCGTCGTCGAATCTCAAGCTGGCGAGCGGGATCGCTCCCCTCTGTGAGATGAAGCGCCGCGGGATAGACCGCATGGCGATAGGCACCGACGGAGCCGCAAGCAACAATTGTCTTGATATGTTCCGCGAAATGTTCCTTGTGACTGCATTGCAGAAGTACCGCGAGAATGACGCGGCGGCGTTCCCGGCGTTTGACGTGCTGAAAATGGCATGCACTGGCGGTGCGCTTGCGATGGGACTTACAGACTGCGACATGCTGGCTCCCGGAAAGCAGGCAGACCTTGCTGTCATAGACCTTATGCAGCCGAACATGCAGCCGATACACAATATTGCGAAGAATCTCGTTTACGCGGGAACAAAGCAGAATGTAGTCATGACTATGGTCGCCGGAAAAATCCTCTACGAAAACGGAAAATTCACGACGGTTGACGCGAACGAGGTCTACGAAAGGGCTGAGAAGCTCACACGCGAGATCTGCGGATAATACAAATAAGGCAATGCGGCAAGCGTTGCCTTTTTGCTATTGACAATCTCCTTATTTTATGGTAAAATAATAATAACAGTTATTGTTTTATATAATGGAGGGGAAAAATGAATTTTTCACGGCAGAGAGAGATAATATATGAACAGGTGAGAAATTTTCCGGTGCACCCGACCGCCGAGGAAGTGTACCGCGCATTAAAAAACGACAATCCGAATCTGAGCTTGGGAACAGTATACCGCAATCTGAATCAGCTCAGCGAAGCGGGAATGCTTCTTAAAATCCCGATAGCAGACGGCTCCGACCGCTTCGACGGCAGAACCGACCGTCACTATCACATGATATGCGAGAAATGCGGCAGAGTCTTTGACGTTGAGCTTGACTGCCTTGACGCGATACCGCAGACGGTGCTTCAGTCGACGGGGCATCACATAACCCGCGTAACGCTGAATCTGAAAGGCGTTTGCGCTGAATGCTCGGCTTCAGAACAAGGCTCCGAGCAATAATTACATCAGATTTGTGAAACAATTTCCTTTAATAAAAAACGCCGCAGTGAAAATAATATAACTGCAAGGGCGAAGTGAAAACGCTTCCGCTCCTGTAAAAGATACGGAGCGGAAGTTCCGTATAATAAAAAAGGTTTTATTAAAGGAGAACAAGATTATGGCTTCTAATAAGCAGACCAAGAGCGCACTCAATTCCATGAAGATGCAGGCAGCCAGCGAGGTAGGCGTTCCGCTGAACTCCAATGGCTATAACGGCGAGCTCACTGCAAAGCAGGCAGGCTCTATCGGCGGCCAGATGGTAAAGAACATGATCGCAAGCTACACTCAGCAGAACTCTGCTCAGTAATCACGCTGAATAACGCATAAACAAATCCCTCCGCAGCAGCGGGGGGATATTGTTGTTTACAGAATGATACATATGAGACCGCCGCAGCCTTCGTTGATGATGCGCTGTATCGTCTCCTGCAGCTTCATTCTTGCGTCGGCGGGCATGCGGTAGAGCTTGTTGTGGAGCCCTTCGTTCACCAGCTCGTGCAGTGACTTTCCGAAGATGTTGCTTTCCCATATCTTTTTCGGGTTTTCCTCAAAGTCGGTCAGCAGGTATGCGATTAGCTCCTCTGACTGCTTCTCGCTGCCGACTATCGGGTTTATCTCGGTTGTGATGTTCGCGGACATCATGTGTATTGAAGGCGCGCTCGCCCGCAGCCGGACTCCGTATTTGCCGCCCTGCTTTACTATCTTCGGCTCATCAAGCTTTAGTTCGTCCATCGTTGGCATGACGATCCCGTAGCCGGTCGCCTCGACTTCCTCGAGCGCGCCGCGGACGCGTTCGTATTTGTTCTTTATCTGTGCAAGCTCTATCATGCAGGGCATAAGGTCGCTTTCGTCGTGGAGCACCAGACCGGTAGTCTCGCCGAGTATCTGGTAGAACAGCTCGTTTTTCAGAGTTATGTCGATGACTCCCGAACCGGTGCCGAGGTCGATATCCTCCGGAATAACCCTTGAGGTGTACTCGCAGGCTGAGATCTCGTCGGCGCAGGACTTTATGCTGCTTATGCCGTCTATTTTTGCCGCGGCGGACTTTATCGTGCTGAAAAGCTCCCTGCGCAGCCAGTGGTCGCGGTCGAGCGCTGTGATCCATTTCGGCATTCTGACGCGTATCTCGCTGACTGGGAACTGCAAAAGAACCATTCCGAGAAGCTCCTTTATCTGTTCCTCGGTGAGGTCAAGGCAGTTTACCGCCATCACCGGCGCGGAGTATTTCTCCTGCATGGAGGCGGCAAGCGCGCGGCTTTCCGGGGAATCCGGCTTCTGGCAGTTGAGTATCACAACGAACGGCTTGTTGATCTCCTTCAGTTCGGAGACTATCCGTTCCTCCGCCTGCTGGTACTCCTCGCGGGGGATATCGGTAATGCTTCCGTCGGTGGTGACGACTATACCGATGGTGGAATGCTCCGTGATGACCTTCCGCGTGCCGACCTCAGCCGCCATGTTGAACGGGATCTCTTCCTCAAACCAGGGGGTCATGACCATGCGCGGAGCCTCGTTCTCAATGTAGCCGATGGCGCTCGGAACTATGTACCCAACGCAGTCGATTAGCCGGACGTTCATCTTGACGCCGCCGTCAAGCACGATGGTGACTGCCTTCTCGGGAACGAATTTCGGCTCGGTGGTCATGATGGTCTTGCCGGCGGAGGACTGCGGGAGCTCGTCGTTTGCGCGCTCACGCTGGAAATCGTCGGCGATGTTCGGAATAACCAGGGTGTTCATCAGCCGTGTGATGAATGTCGATTTGCCGGAACGCACCGGACCTACGATACCGAGATAAATGTTGCCGCCAGTCCTGCGTGCGATGTCAGAATAAATTGAGTGATCCATATTTCACGCTCCTTAAACTATCGGGATAACGACCATGCCGGAAAGTTCCGCGCTGCGGTCGGAGATCTCGTTTTCTTCCATGACTGCTTCGACCGTGGTGCCGCATCGTTTGGCGATGTCCCAGCAGCTTTCGTGCCCGGTGGTGTAGCAGATTCGGAGCGCGAATTCGTCGGAGCGCTCCTTCGGCTTATCCTGATGAACCGCCGCGCTGCTGATAACGCTGAACTGCCTTGAGTCTGTGAGCTCTGCGGAGATATCAGCCTGCACCGTGACGTCAACGCTGCCGTCCGAGCGGATAGCGAATCCGGTGTTGTTGACCGAAGCGCGGCAGTTTACAGAGGTGTCCGGGGTGACGTTTGCGGCGGGTATCGTATGCTCGAATGCTTCCTGCTTCTCAGCGACGAACGGCGTACCGCCCGCGCATTTTCCAATCACCGTCATGCAGACCTGCCCGGTCACGAGCAGTCCGTTTTCGCCGTCAGGGCGGCAGGACACGCTGCAAAGTTCGCCGCGGCAGTCCCAGATAGAGTCGACTTCGCCGCCGTCGCATGCCACCGTTGATTTCACAGATGTCTGGGAATCTGCGCGGCGCTGGTCGGTGGGTATTTTAAGCGAGGCAGTGGTAAGCTCGGTTTCGTATTCCGTCGAGTAGGCGTCGCAGGGAATCGCCACGGTGGAGGTCTGGACGGCGCTGCACCGGCATTCCATCTTGAGTTCGCAGGAAATTACGCCGCTGTCGGATTTGGGAACAAGCTCGCAGTTCCTGACGATGAATTCCGGCGTGCAGGAGTGCTGGTCGGAAAGCCCCGGCATATCCAGTATCTGGCTGACCGGGATATCCGCAGACATTTTTTCGAGTTCGTCGCAGCCGCTGTGCTCGTCGGTGTGAACTCCATAAAGCGCGCTTATGCTGACCGTCCCCTTGACTACCGCCTTGTTCGCGATAACACGCAGATCGTCGATGCGCGGAACGGCGTCGCAGCTTATTATGTAGTCGATCCCGGGAGCGCCGGTCTCGATGTCCTCGCGGACGGCGAGCTGCTTGTCGGCGTAGATAGGCTCGGTGCAGCAGCTAACCTCCCGGGTGAGCACCTGCATGCCGTCCGGCAGAGCGGGCAGGGTGAATTTCGCAGGGCAGGTGACGGTAATGCGGCAGCTGATCGCTCCGCGGATATCGAGCCTCCTGCTGCTGACCGCGCGGCAGTTGCAGTAGTCGGTGCGGGGAACTACGGTGATACGGGGTTCGCCGCAGAGGTTTTCGGCTTTTCCGGCGATATCCACCGTTTTCGACCAGGTGTACCTCTGCTCGACGCAGTGCAGCGCGGTGCTGTTCTCAGCGAGGTACAGCACTTTGATGAGCACTACTCCGTCAAGCATTATCTTGTTCCCTGATACCGCAGCGGAGATCACTCTCGGCGACAGACAGCATTTAAGTATCCTGAAGATCTCCGGGTAATAGTCCGGCAGCACATGGTCAAGCTCAACGCCCTGCTCGGTCTGACCGTCGAAAAGGGTCTCGGTCATGAACACCGCGTCAGCTTTTCTGTTCATTTCTTCCATTGTATCCTCCTTCACGGGTGCGTAGGTATTGCTTTCAACAGCAATATATGCTTGTTCGGGGGCTTATATGATGAGTTGTACGGAAAAAATATCCGGGGCGAAAAAATGTGCCAAAAAGTATTTGATTTATAGAGAGATTTGTGCTATAATAAATATGTACGCACTCAATGACTATTGGTCACCTCTAAAAACCTCATGTGAGCGAAAATGTGCAGTGCGCACCATCTTCGTCGTCAAACCTCCTCGTAAGGCATACAGCCTTACTTCGTCGGCTTTCCTAGAAGCTGGCACACCCTGCCCATTTTTGCTTTTCACACCGGTTTTTAGAGGTTCCCTATTATTGATGTGATATATCTGCATAATCTCACGTGTAACTGAAATAATATATACAAAAAATGTTTCAGGAGGAAAATTCAGCATGTGCGATGAAAACAGGAATGAAGCTCCGTTTACTGAGGAGCAGAACCAGCAGATGATCGACAACGGAATGATAGCGACGGTCAACGCTCCGCATAACATACACTGTCTGTCGATAATCGGGCAGATCGAGGGACATTTTCTTCTCCCTCCCCAGACCAAGACCACGAAGTACGAACACCTTATACCGGCGCTCGCAGCAATTGAGCAGGACAGCACGGTGGAAGGTCTGATGGTGGTGCTGAACACGGTCGGCGGCGATGTGGAGGCAGGACTTGCGATCGCGGAGATGATAGCGGGAATGTCGAAGCCGTCGGTTTCGATAGTGCTCGGCGGCGGGCATTCTATAGGAGTACCGCTGGCGGTCAGCACCGACGTGAGCTTTATAGTTCCGTCGGCTACGATGACGATACACCCGGTCCGCACGAACGGCATGGTGCTCGGAGTTCCGCAGACAATGACGTGGTTCCAGAAAATGCAGGACAGGATAACGCGGTTTGTGACCGAAAACAGCCGCATGAAGCCGGAGCGCTTCCGTGAGCTGCTGATGGAAAAGGACGAGCTTGTAATGGACATCGGAACCGTCCTTGAAGGCAGCGAAGCGGTCAGGGAAGGGCTGATAGACCACCTCGGCGGGATATCAGACGCGGTGCAGTGCCTGTACTCCCTCATTGAAAAGCGGAAGCCCGCAGAAACTGAAAAGCCTGCGAAGTCCTCAGCGAAGGGGAAGAAATCGGACAAAGCAGAAAAGTCCGCCAAATCAGAAAAAGCGGAAAAGCCCGGAAAGACCACTGCGCACACAAAGCCGCTGAAGCCCTCTGCGCAGAAAACCGCATTCGTGCAGCTAAGACCCGCCGAGACCCAGAGCCGCAAGGGCGCACTGAATTCCGCAGACTGGCGCGGCGACAGATAACCCGCCTCCGGGCGGATACATAACGATACATAAGGGGAAAAATATGGACATAATTACGGTAATTATTCAGGCGGTGGTGCAGGGACTGACAGAATTCCTGCCGGTTTCAAGCTCGGGACATCTGTCGGTAGTTCAGCATGTGACCGGAGTCAACGGGGAAGCGGCGCTCGTGCTTTCGCTGGTGCTCCACCTGGGAACGCTTGCAGCGGTTTTCGTAGCCTTCTGGGGCACGATATGGGGCATGATAAAGGAATTTTTCCTTACTATAGGCGACATCTTTACGGGAAAATTCTCATGGAAGAACATGAACGGAAACCGCCGCATGATGTTTATGGTGATTATTGCGACGGTGATTCTGGTTCCGTTTTACCTGGTCGAGGGATTCTTCACCGGAAGGCAGGGCGACGGAGACATAGTGTTCGAGGGAGCCGCATTCCTGTTTACTTCGCTGATTCTGTTCCTTTCGGACAGATTCGGCCACGGCACGCGCACGGCGGAGCAGATGACCGTCAAAGACGCGGTTACGGTCGGGCTTTTCCAGGTCGTCGCGCTGTTCCCGGGTGTTTCCCGGAGCGGCTCCACAACGGCGGGTGGACTGCTCTCTGGTCTTGAAAAGGAGACCGCGGTTACGTTCGCATTTATCCTCGGTATCCCCGCGATACTCGGCGGCAGCGTCCTGGAACTCGGCGACGCGCTGCATTCTGACATGGAGCTCGATTGGGTCGCTCTCGGAATAGGATTCGTCATCGCTGCGGTTGTTGGAATCCTCTCGATAAAGCTGGTCAGCTGGCTCGTCAAGAAGGACAGGTACAAGATATTCGGAGTTTACACCGCCGTTCTGGGCGCAGTCTGCGTGGCAGCGGGTCTGTGGGAGCACATTTCCGGAAACACGCTCCATTCCCTCCTGATGGGCTGAAATCACGTAAAGGAAGTCGGATAAAATGGCTGAGAATAAGACAACAAGACCGCGCTCCGGTTCCTCGAAGGGTAGCACCGGGCGCTCAAGACCATCAAAGAAGGCTCTCGAGGCTGAGCAGCTCAGGCTCCGCGAGGAGGCTCTGAAAGCCAGCATGCGCCGCCGTCACATCGCAACGGTGATAATGTTCGCAGTCGGGATCGTCCTGACGCTCGCCGCAGTTATTCCCGCCGGGGAAGGCGAGGGCTGGCGCGGATTTTTCGACATAATGCATGGGCTGTTCGGTTACTCCGCTTTCCTGGTCGGACCCCTTCTTATTTTTGTTGCGATACGTCTTTCCGCGTTCAAGGAAGGTCACAAGCTCGGCATGGACGTGCTCAAATGCGTTGGAGGCATTCTCCTGCTGTGCGCGGCGGTTCAGATTTTCTCCGTCGGAGCTGTTCCGGGCGAGAATTTCGGCGAAGTGATCGCGAATCTTTACAAAGACGGCAAGGAGTTCCGCGGAGGCGGCGTGTTTGCGCTGTTCATCGGCGGCTTGTTGCTTCTGCTGGGCAGGCTGGGAGCTACGATACTCATTATAATTCTGATCCTGGTATGCGTGCTTCTCTGCACCGGGATCACGGTTGCGGACTTCACCGACCGCATGGTGAAGCCAGTCCGCAATGCGAAGGATAAGGCGGTCGAGCACCACAACCGCATACGCGAGGAGAACCGCATAGCCGCGGAGGAGCTCCACATGCAGCAGGACGAAATAGAGAAAATACAGGCGGAGATAGACGCGGAGCAGCAGGAGAAGCGCTCCGTAGCCGAGCTGAGCCGCGCCGTGTTCAGCGTTTCCGACCCGGAGGAGCAAGAGCCGGAGCCGATAGTCGAGGATACGTCGGCGCATACTGAGCCTGAATCCTCTGAAAAGCCGCATATAATCGAGGTCCCGCGACCCGATCCGGTGAAGCCCGCCGAACCCGAGCTTCCTGCCGAGCCTGATCCCGCCGAAACGGAGCAGCTTCTTGAGGAGCAGCACGAGGACAGCGTGGACTACATGGCGGAGATAAAGGACTACATAATGCAGAAGAACCGCGCGGTTCTTGAAGAAGCTGAGCGCTCCGAGAAGGATCCTCTCGAGGACGAGGACGCGGAGCTTGTTCCGATAATAGACGCGCTGCACCGTTTCAAGGAGGAAAATCCGGAGAACGCTCCGGTGAGCAGCATTCAGGATCTCCCGGAGAATTCGATAACAAGCTCCGAGGAAAGCGAGCTTCCGTTCGACCTCGACGATGTTGCCGACGAGCCGGAAACAGAATCGCAGCCGCAGAAGGGCGCCGCAGCTCCGGAAACCTCTGCGCCGAAGGCCGCCGAGCCTGAGCGCCCTGAGAATCCGGTAAAGCCTGAGATAGTGGAAGTTCCGCGCCCGGACAGACCCGTAACGCCTCCCGCCGCGCCAGCGCCGGAACGTCCCGCAATGCCGCTTAAAAAGCCGGCTCCGGAGGAACTGAATTTCAGCGATGTTTACACGCTTCCTCCGGTGAATCTGCTGAATCCGGTTCAGAAGAAACTGACTCAGGCTGACATCGACAATGAGATCGACCGCAACTCCAGGAAGCTGGTGGAAGCGCTCCAGAGCTTCGGAGTTCAGACCAAGCTGGTAGGCGTGAGCCGCGGACCTTCCGTTACACGTTACGAGCTTCAGCCTGCGCCGGGAGTAAAGATTTCCAAAATCACGGGCCTGCAGGACGATATCGCGCTGAATCTTGCCTCCGCCGGGGTGCGTATTGAAGCGCCTATCCCGAATAAGTCGGCGGTGGGAATAGAGGTTCCGAACAAGGCGCGGGACACCGTATTCTTCCGCGAACTGGTTGATACCACGGAGTTCAAAAAGAGCTTCGATAAGAAGCTCGAAACCGTTCTCGGCAAGGATATCAGCGGCGCAATGGTGACATGCAACATCGCGAAAATGCCGCACCTGCTCATTGCGGGAACCACCGGTTCTGGTAAATCGGTGTGCGTAAATTCCATCATTATGAGTATCCTGATGAAATCCACCCCGCAGGACGTGCGCCTGATAATGGTCGACCCGAAAAAGGTGGAGTTCATGATGTACAACGGAATCCCGCACCTGCTTATCCCGGTAGTCACCGACCCGAAGAAGGCGGCGGGCGCGCTGGCATGGGCGGTAAACGAAATGCTGAACCGCTACAAGCAGTTCTCCGACAACAACGTGCGCGACTTCACCGGCTTTAACGAGCTTGCAAAGGACCCAGACAGCGGGCTCATGAAGATGTCGCACATAGTAATATTCATTGACGAGCTGGCAGACCTGATGATGGCTTCCCCGAAGGACGTCGAGGACAGCATAGTGCGCCTTGCCCAGATGGCAAGAGCCGCCGGAATGCACCTTGTTATCGCGACCCAGCGCCCGACGGTCAACGTCGTGACCGGTCTGATAAAGGCGAATATCCCGAGCCGTATCGCGCTGATGGTGGCTTCCCAGACGGACAGCCGCGTTATACTTGACGTAAGCGGCGCGGAGAAGCTCCTTGGAAACGGCGATATGCTGTACATGCCCGTGGGACTTCCGAAACCGGTCAGAGTGCAGGGCTGCTTCGTTTCCGATAAGGAAGTCGAGCGCGTTGTGGAGTTCATCAAGCAGACCTTCCAGGCTGAATACGACGAGCTTGTCATGGAAGAGGTCGAGCGCCAGACTGAGATGGTGGCTTCCGCGCAGGACAGCAAGTCTTCCGGGAATTCAGACAGCGGCGATATAGACACAAGCGACGAGCGCCTGGAGGAAGCGATAGATTTCGTTGTGGAATCCGGAACTTGCAGCACATCATCGCTGCAAAGACGGCTCAAGCTGGGCTATGGAAGAGCCGCGCGGCTTGTCGATATAATGGAAGAAATGGGAATAGTCGGACCTCTCGAGGGCAGCAAGCCCCGTCAGGTTCTGATGACAAAACAGGAATGGGCTGAGAGGAAACTCCAGCAAAGATAAAGTGAGGGAATTAAAATGCCGTTTTTGCCTGTAAGCAGACAGGATATGGAAGAACGAGGGATAGAGCAGCTTGATTTCATCTGCTTCACCGGTGACGCTTACATCGACCACCCGACCTTCGGAATTGCGATAATCTCGCGAATGATCGAAGCGGCTGGGTTCACGGTCGGAGTTATCGCGCAGCCGCTGTGCGACGCCGATTACATGAAGCTTGGGAAGCCGAAGTACTGCTTCATGGTGAGCGGAGGCAACATCGACAGCATGGTGTCGAACTACACAGTTGCGCTGAAAAAGCGTTTCGACGACGCATATTCCCCGGGAGGAAAGGGCGGCAGGCGTCCCGACAGGGCGCTCACGGTCTATTGCCAGAATCTGAAGCGGCTTTACCCGGACGTTGAAATATCCATAGGCGGTCTGGAGGCTTCGCTTCGCCGTTTCGCGCATTACGATTACTGGAGCGACAGCGTAATGCCGTCGGTTCTGGTGAGCACCGGAGCGGATTACCTGATGTACGGCATGGGTGAGGTCACGCTGACCCAGATGCTGAACAATTTTAAGGCGGGGCTTCACTTGAAGGACATGCACGACCTGCGCGGCATATGCTACCTCACGGAGCCGGAGAACACTCCGATAGGCGCGGTGCAGTGCGACAGCTTCGAGATAGTCCGCGATAACAAGAAAGCGTACGCAAAATCCTGCCGCAAGCAGTACGACGAGCAGGACGAGGTGTACGGCAGGACGATAGTACAGCGCCACGGAAACATGATGCTGGTGCAGAATCCCCCGCAGCGCAGCGTAACGCAGGCGGAGTTCGACTATACCTACGAGCTGCCGTACATGCGCATGTACCACCCGATGTATGAGAAGGAGGGCGGAGTTCCGGCTATCCAGGAGGTGGAGTTCTCGATAACACACAACCGCGGCTGTTTCGGATTCTGCAACTTCTGTTCCATCGCCCTGCACCAGGGAAGAAAAGTGCAGACCCGCAGCGAGGATTCCGTTTACGAGGAAGCCGTGAAGCTCTCTGAGAATCCGCGTTTCAAGGGATATATCCACGATGTCGGAGGCCCTACCGCGAATTTCCGGCACCCTTCCTGCGAGAAGCAGGAGAAATACGGCATGTGCAAGGGGAAAAAGTGCCTGGCTCCCACGCCGTGCAAGAACCTCATCGCCGACCACAGCGACTATATCAGGCTGCTGCGCCGCCTGCGCTCCATCAAAAAAGTGAAGAAGATATTCATTCGTTCGGGAATCCGCTACGATTATATGCTCCAGGACAAGAACAACGACTTCCTGGACGAGCTGGTGCAGTATCATGTCAGCGGTCAGCTCAAGGTAGCTCCGGAGCATGCCAGCAATAAGGTACTCGACCTGATGGGAAAGCCGCATATCGAGGTTTACGAGGAGTTTGAAAAGCGGTTCTACGCAGCCACGAAAAAGTGCGGAAAGGAGCAGTACCTCGTACCGTATCTGATGTCGAGCCACCCGGGCTGTACGCTTGAAGAAGCGGTGGAGCTTGCGGTGTTCCTTAAAAAGCACAATATCCGCCCCGAGCAGGTGCAGGATTTCTACCCCACACCGGGAACTATTTCCACGGCAATGTTCTGGACGGGGCTGAATCCGTACACGATGGAGCCGGTGTTTGTTCCGAGGACTCCGGAGGAGAAACGCATGCAGCGCGCTCTGCTCCAGTATTTCAAGCCGGAAAATCACGACATAGTTGAAAAGGCGCTTATCATGGCGAAGCGCAGGGATCTCATCGGAACCGGCAAGGACTGCCTGATAGCTCCGTCGCCGCAGAGAGCGGCGCAGCGCGGCGGAAGCTCCGAAAGAAGGAAGCCCGGCGTACGCAGCCAGCAGAGCGCCCCGAAGCAGCAGTACCGCAGCTCCGGACACAACGCAACTAACGACCGCGAGAGGGGGAAACCGAATGGCAGGAAAACAGCGCAGACAAAAAAGCATGCGGGAAAACCCCGCGGCTAAGATCATACTGGTAGTTTTCGCGGTTTTCATGCTGTTTTCGCTGGTGATATACGCCAACGATGTAATATTCAAGTTTGATTTTATCCCGTCCGCAGACGATATAATATCCTGGCTGAACGGCAAGTCGAACGCAGTCACTGTAGCAGACGGCGAGATAGCAGTGCATTTTATAGATGTCGAACAGGGCGACTGCGAGCTGATAGTTTCCGGTGATAAAACGGTGCTTATTGACTGCGGCGAAAAGATACATTCCGAACGCGTCAAGAATTATCTGAAAAATCAGGGAATACGAAAGCTTGATTACATCATAGCCACCCACCCGCACGAAGACCACATCGGCGGTATGGCGGAGATCATGAAAGAATTCACGGTCGGAACCGTCATCATGCCGGAGGTTCCGTCGGATCTTCTGCCCATGACCCAGAATTTCGAGGACATGCTTGACACGATAGACCGCCGCGGTATTACCGCGGAGTATTCCAGGCTGGGAAGGACGCTCGACCTCGGAAACGGCGCCGTGCTGGAGTTCCTGGCTCCGGTGCATGATGATTATACTAATCTGAACAATTACTCCATAACCTGCCGTCTGGTACACGGAAACAAGTCGTTCCTGTTCACCGGGGACATCGAACGCGCCGCGGAAAGCGACATTCTCAACAGCGGCGAGTACATCAGAAGCGACGTGCTGAAGGTCGGACATCACGGCAGTACATCGTCGAGCACGCCGGCGTTTATCGAGGCGGTAAGCCCCGAGTATGCCGTGATAGAGGTCGGCGAGGGGAACTCCTACGGACACCCGAAGGCGGAGGTGGTCAACCGCCTGCTTTCGCATGGCTGCGCGATCTACACAACGATGGACAATGGAAACATAGTGTTTACCTGCGACGGCGAGAACTTCAGAATTTACACCGACCAGCAAACTGGAGATTTCCGGCAGGATACGGAGGAAGCCGCATGATAGTCGTTGACAGGATAGAGGACGGCTTTGCCGTAGTGTATTCCGGAGACGTCCGGAAGGATATACCGCTGAGCGAGCTTCCGCAGGGAGTTCACGAGGGAAGCATACTGAGGGAAGTACCCGGAGGCTACGAGCTTGACGAGGCGGCGGAGCAGGAAAGGCGCAGGGCGATTTCTGAAAAAATGCGCAGATTGTTTAAGTAGACCCACGGAACAGGGCTTCAGGTAAAATGAAGTCCTGTTTCTTGTGAAATTACACAAAAACCATGCGCTGACATCAGTAATTATAATTAAAACAACGTTTTTTTCTCAAGTCCCTTGTAAGGTGGAAAAAAAAGTAGTATAATAAAAAACGATGTAAAATTTTAATGTGAAGGATCGTGAATTAATTGGTAAGAAATGACTTACGTAACATTGCAATAATCGCCCACGTTGACCACGGCAAGACTACCCTGGTCGACGAAATGCTCAAGCAGGGCGGCGCATTCCGCGAGAATCAGGTAGTAAGCGACCGCGTAATGGATAACAACGCCATTGAGCGCGAGCGCGGAATCACAATTCTTGCGAAGAACACTTCCTGCATGTACAACGGCGTAAAAATCAATATCGTCGACACCCCCGGTCACGCTGACTTCTCCGGCGAGGTAGAGCGTATCCTCAAGATGGTAAACGGCGTTCTTCTGCTGGTAGATTCCTTCGAAGGAACAATGCCGCAGACGAGATTCGTCCTCCAGAAGGCTCTGGAGCTTGGTCACAAGATCATCGTCGTTGTCAACAAGACCGACCGTCCCGACGCCCGCAATAAGGAAGTCGTAGACGAGGTGCTCGAGCTTCTGCTCGATCTTGACGCTTCCGAGGAGCAGATCGACAGCCCTGTAATTTTCTGCTCCGGCAGACTGGGACTTTCCTCCTACGACCCCGACCAGATGGGTACAGACTTCAAGCCGCTTTTCAATAAGATACTCGAGCATATCCCGGCTCCCGAGGGCGACCCCGACGGCGAGCTCCAGGTGCTTGTATCATCCATCGACTATAACGAATACGTCGGCAGAATCGCCATCGGACGTATCGAGCGCGGCAGAATGCGCAAGAATCAGGACGTTATCGTGTGCGACCACCACAACCGCACCGCGCCGTTCAGAAGCAAGATCGTATCCCTCTACCAGTTCGAGGGTCTGAACAAGGTTGAGGTTGACGAGGCAATGGTCGGCGATATCGTGTGCTTCTCCGGTATCGAGGGCGTTACCATCGGTCAGACTATCTGCTCCGTTAACTGCCCCGAGCCGCTTCCTTTCGTGAAGATCTCCGAGCCGACGGTTGAAATGACATTCTCCGTAAATACCAGCCCGTTCGCCGGTAGAGAGGGCAAGTTCGTAACCTCCCGCCAGATCCGCGAGCGCCTGATGAAGGAGACCCTCAAGGACGTATCCCTGCGCGTGACCGACAGCGATAAGCTGGACGCATACAATGTAGCAGGCCGCGGTGAAATGCACCTGTCCATACTCATCGAGACCATGCGCCGCGAGGGTTACGAGCTTTCCGTAAGCACGCCGCGCGTACTCACCAAGGAGATCGACGGCGTACTCTGCGAGCCTGTTGAACGCCTCGTTGCAGACGTCCCCGGCGACGCAGTAGGCGCCGTAATGCAGAGCATGGGTCAGCGCAAGGGCGAGATGATCTCCATGCACCCCATCGGAAACCGCACACGCCTTGAGTTCCTGGTTCCGTCCAGAGGTCTGTTCGGTTACAGAAGTGAGTTCATGACCGACACCAAGGGCGAAGGCATCATGAATTCCACGTTTGATTCCTACAAGCCGTACTTCGGCGATATCCCGAGAAGAACTGTAGGTTCCCTCATTGCCTGGGAGACCGGTCCTTCCATCACCTATGGTCTGTTCAATGCGCAGGAGCGCGGTACGCTGTTCATCGGCGCAGGCGTTCCGGTATACGAGGGCATGATCGTCGGCGTTTCTCCGAAGGCAGGCGATATTGTCATCAACGTGTGCAAGAAGAAGCATCTCACGAATACCCGTGCTTCCGGCTCTGATGACGCTCTGCACCTTATCCCGCCGAAGCAGATGAGCCTTGAGGAGTGCCTTGACTTCATTCAGGACGATGAGCTTGTTGAGGTAACACCGAAGAACATTCGTATGAGAAAGGTTATCCTTGAGCGCGACCTGCGGCTCAAGAACGAGGCAAAGACCAAGAAGTAACAGAACAGCAGCCGCACGACATCACGCGCGGCTGTTTTTATGAGGTGAGTATGTACAAAGCGATATTATGGGACGTCGACGGCACCCTGCTGAACTTTCTCAAATCAGAAAACGCGGCAATAAAGGAGTGCTTCCAGCATTTCGGGCTTCCGGAATGCACCGACGAGATGGTCGGAGTGTACTCCGCGATAAACGAAGGATACTGGAAGCTCCTCGAGCGCGGGGAGATCACCAAGCCGGAGCTTTTCACGCGGCGGTTCCGCGATTTCTTTGGGAAGATCGGAGTGACCTGCGATGAAGCGGAGTTCAACGCGCTGTATCAGCGCACGCTTGGTAGTCACATTTTCCCGAACGACAACGGAATTGAGCTTGTCCGGTCGCTGAAAGGGCGCGTCCATCAGTACGCAGTGACGAACGGCTCCGCGGTCGCGCAGGAGCGGAAGCTGAGCGTATCCGGGCTTGACAAGCTGTTCGACGGTATCTTCATCTCGGATAAGGTAGGCGCAGAAAAGCCTGCCACGGAGTTTTTCGACCGCGTATTTGAGCAGATTCCCGAGAACAGGGAAGATGTGATAATCGTCGGGGACTCCCTGACAAGCGACATCAGAGGCGCAAACAATGCCGGAATAGCCTGCTGCTGGTACTCGCCGGAACCCTCGGAGCCTCCCGCAGATCTTCGTATAGACTACACGATAACCGACCTCAACCAGATAACCGAGATAATATAAAAATATCCCCGGAAGCGAACTTCCGGGGAATCTTTTACATCATCGGGGCAAACAGCCGAAGTATGGCACGGCCGATGCGCTTGAAAATATTGATGTGAATGCAGTCCGAGTAGGTTATCTCCTGGCAGACCTTGAGTGTTTCGAGGTAGTCGCGCTTTATATCGGGAATGCACTCGCATTTGTACATCCAGGAAGCGCACTCGAAGTGCAGGTAAAGGCTTCGGAAATCAAGGTTGATCGTGCCGACGACCGCCGCCTTGTCGTCCGAAACGAAGTTTTTCGCGTGAATGAATCCGGGGGTATATTCGTAGATTTTCACGCCGTATTTTACGAGCTTACGGTAGTGCGCGCGGGTCACGGCGAAAACGAACCACTTGTCCGGAATGTGCGGAGTGATGATGCGGACGTCAATTCCGCTTTTTGCGGCGAGAATGAGCGCCGTCTGCATTTCGTTGTCGATAACGAGGTAGGGCGTGGTGATGTACACATAGTCCTCGGCGCTGTTGATTATATTGAGGTAGACGTTTTCGCCGACCGGTTCGTCGTCAAGCGGGGAATCGGTGAACGGCACCACAAGGCCTTCTCCGCGGCAGTCCGCGATTTCCTCCGGTCGGGGCATGTACTGGCTGTATTCGTCGGGCTTGCTGTGGGTAAGGAAGTTCCACATTGCAAGGAACATCATCGTGAAGCTCCAGACGCCCTCGCCCTTGAGCATAACGGCGCTGTCCTTCCAGTGACCGTACTTTTCGTATTCGTTGATATACTCGTCGGCGAGGTTAATGCCGCCGGTGAACGCAGTATGACCGTCGATGACAAGAATTTTACGGTGATCGCGGTTGTTCATTTTCGCCGACCATATCGGCCGGAATTGATTGAATACCCTGCACTTTATGCCCTTTTCCTCAAGAATTTCGTTATACTTGTAGGGGAGGGTAAACAGGCAGCCGATATCGTCGTATATCATGCGGACGTCAACGCCCTCTTTCACCTTCCGTTCGAGGATATCGAGGATAGTTCCCCACATTTTGCCCTCGGCGACGATAAAATATTCGAGGAATATAAAGCGCTGCGCCTTTTCAAGCTCCTCTATCATTGCGGCGAATTTCGCCTCGCCGATAGGAAAGTAGGTAGTTTTGGTGTTTGCGTAGACCGGATAGCCTCCGTAGTTGTAGAGGTACTTCGCCTGCTTTTCAGCGGCGGTGTTGTCCCGGTGGAGAGCGCTCATAAGCTCGTTGTTCTGCGGAAGCAGCAGCCGGGCTTCATCGTTGTACTGCGTCATTCGTTTTCGCAGACGGTCGCCGGAGTGGCTGTTGCCAAAGAAAACGTAGAACATCACGCCGAAAATCGGGAATGACAGGATAGCGAACATCCACGCCATTTTGTAGCTCGGGTTAATGTCCATATTATAAATGTACAGTGAGAGTATCACACCCAGAAGCACGAACGCGAAGTAGGAGTAAGTATACTGCGTGCCGAACGACAGGAATATTACCACCAGGTAGGTGAGCTGTAAGAGTATGCCGATAACGCATACCGTCGTTCGGTTGAATATCTTTTTAAGTAATTTTGTTAAAAAATGCATTTATTGTCTCCTTGCTATGGATAAAACCACCTCTTATATTGTATGCAAAAATTACGGATTTGTCAAGGTCACAAATCCACAAAGTGTGAAAAAAGCGGCAGCTTTTAAGCCGCCGCTTGAATATTTAGTTGTTTTCCGCCTCGGAGGTCTTTTTGGATCTGCCAGAATCCGGCACAACGTAGTAAACACGTTCGTCCGGCTTAGCGAAATCCAGCTTGCTGCGCGCCATATCTTCGATGTACTCGTCCATATCGGCGTCCTCGTCGAGATATCTGCGGATCTCATCGTTGGAGTCCTCCACAGCGGAGGTCTGTGCTACAAGATCTTCATATTGCTGCTCGTAGTTGCTGATGGAAATATTGGTTGACACGATGGAAACAACAACGAACACCGCAACCATGATACCTGCGGTAAATGCGAGCATTTTAAGTATGCTGTGCTTTCTTCTGGGCGTTGTTGCTTCGTATGACTTGAGCCTTAATGACATGACCTGTTTCACTTCCCCTAGTATGAACTTTACGGCTTTCTTTATTATACACTATTTTAACCTTATTTTGCAAGGGTTTGCGGAGCTTTTTTTCAGCGCTCAGGCAAATTTTGTTGATTTCCCCAAATACGCCAGCCCACACATGTGCAATAGCGCCAAATAGTCTGCCGAAAATTCTGCCGAAAAAGCGGAAAACCGCCGACAGAGCCGACCGAACCGCACCCGCGACCGCATTTTCAACGATGTTTAGGAGCCTTCCGAGAGTTGTAATATAGGTGAAAATCCCCGCGCCGAACCCGAGCACGGTGTATATCCTGATGTAGTTCCCGAGGGAAAGAGACAGCTTGGTAACAGCACCGGCGGCGATGACGAAAAATACGATGTCGCAGACGAACGTCACCACCTGGAAGGGAAACATAACGCGAATTATTCGCAGTATTTCATATACGACTGCAAAAATCAGCCCGGCGGCGAACGCGATCATGAAGCAGTCCGGAATCGAATATGCCATAGCGCTCACCTGAAAAGCTTTCCGAACATGTTTTCGGAGCTGCTGAAGCTGTTGTAGCAAAGGCTCTTTATATCTCCGAACATCGACAGATCGCCGGTTTCTGCCTCCAGCGCCCTGACATGGAGATCCCTTCCGCGGACTACCAACTCGCCCATTATCGTGTTGAGAACTATTTTTGTCTCAGAAAAGCTGTCGATGTCCTTTACGCCGGAAATGCGGAGCTCCCGGCGGTTTTCCATTATAACGTTATGCGGCTGCGACGAATTCTGCATAAAGCACCTCCTGCCTGATTTGTACAAGTATATTCAGGCAGGAGGCGTAATATTACAGGTTCAGACGACCTCGTAGAGAGCGGCTGCGTCCTCTTTTTTTGTGAATTCTTTGACATCAAGCACGCGCACCTTGAGCGGCTTTGCGCCGATGTTGATCTCGATGATGTCGCCTTCCTTGACATCGTAGGAAGCGCGGGCGGGCTTACCGTTGACGGAGACCTTCTCCGCGTCGCAAGCCTCGTTTGCAACTGTTCTGCGCTTTATAAGTCTTGAAACCTTGAGGTATTTGTCTAATCTCATTTCAAACCTGCTTTCTGTAAAACAATAGCGGCAGGCAAGCAGCCCGCCGCGTTTTGTCAGTCAAATCGGTTCAGATCAATTACTCGCTTACAGCGTCCTTGAGAGCTCTGCCTGCCTTGAATGCAGGAACCTTTGTAGCAGCGATCTCGATCTTCTCCTTGGTGCGGGGGTTGATACCCTCTCTAGCTGCACGCTCGCGTACCTCAAAAGTACCGAAGCCTACGAGCTGAATGGAGTCGCCCTTTGCGAGGGTCTCTGTTACGGTGTCTACGAAAGCTGCGAGAGCCTTCTCGGAATCCTTCTTGGTAAGACCAGTCTTCTCAGCAATAGATGTAACTAATTCTGCCTTTGTCATGTTGTTTGAACCTCCAAATTAATTATATAATCCAACGGTTACTGACCGTCAAATATCACTTTCATAAGCTCCGCGAGTTCATCCTCTGACATCTCGTCGAGCTTTTTGCCCTTTTCTGCCGCCATTTTTTCGGCGCGGCTGAAGTTTATTATAAACGCATTTGAAGCGTATGTCAAGGCTTTTTCGCCGTCGATTTTCAAAATTCTGTCCAAATTACAAAAATCGAGCAGCATCTTTCCGCATATCTGTTGATTTTGCGAATTGACCTCAAAGCCGTTTGCCTCCAGCATATCAAGCTCCGCGCGTATCCTGTCTGCAAATTCCTTTGCTGAGTTCATCGGATATCCGGCTCTTGAAGCGCGCTTGCAGAGCTTTTCTCCGCGAAGCAGGGCAGGGAATGTGTTAGGTACGCTCTCCAGCGTCTCAGTAAAGGTTTCCTGGTGCTTGGATTCACGTTTCAGCGCGTCCCAGTTCTTGAGGACTTCCTCGCTGCCGTCCACCTTGACCTCGCCGAAAACATGAGGGTGACGATAAACCAGCTTCTGGCAGATATCATTGCACACATCGTCGAAATCGAACGTTCCGTTTTCACGTTCGATCTGCGCATGGAATACTATCTGGAGCAGCAGGTCGCCAAGCTCTTCGCGAAGCATTTCGGGGCTGTTCTTGTCGATGCCCTCACATACCTCGTAGGTTTCCTCGATAAGATCGGTGCGAATACTCTCGTGAGTCTGAACCTTGTCCCAGGGGCAGCCATTTTCGGATCTCAGAATTTCGATGATTTTCCTGAGGTCGTTGATATCGTATTTGTCCTTGAAGTCAAAGTTTGCCATAATATACACCAGCCTTTTATTTAAGCCCTTTTGAGGCGATACCTTCTATATATTACCCTATTTTCGCGCTTTTTTCAAGGGGTTTTATAAATTTTTTCCGGCAGATTTTATTAATCGGCGCTTTTTACGAAAATCCAATGTTGAAATTAGTGATATTCCATAAACAATAGCGCCTGCAAACACGGCTGTAATGACGTTCAGAGGCGATGGCAGCGCGTTTTTCACCACCTGGAACACAAGCGCGGCGGAAACTCCGCAGAGCAGCGAGCAGAACAGCGGACGCTTCACGCAGGCGAAAACACTGATCTTCCCGCCGAGTTTTCTTCGTAGAATCAGCGACCCGGCGGCAGCCATCACGATGTAACCCACGGCGGTGGAAACAGCAGCGCCGGAGATATTCAGCGCGGGAATTGATATCAGCAGCGGGTTCAGCAAAGCCTTGAGAGCCACAGAGCAGCACATGAGAATAAGCGGGATATGTGCCTTTCCGATAGCCTGGAACACCCCGAACATAGCCGAAGCGATTATCATGAAAAGACCTCCGGCGCACAGAACGGCGAAGGCTCCGGCACAGGCGCTGACCTCGGCTGTGCGGCTGCGGTACAGCATGGAGAGCAGCGGTTCCGCGAGGACGGCGGCTCCGAACCATGCCGGGAATCCGATAGCAGCCGCGGCGCGGAACAGCGTACAGCAGCCCTGCGCCGCTGCGTTTTCGTCTTTGCGTTCCCATGCGGCGGCGATTTCCGGCACGGAGGTCTTTTCGGTCATGCCAGCAAACGAGGGGATCAGCATGAACATTGTCATTGCGATCCCGGTGTAGCTTCCGTACATGAAGTTTGCAAGTCCGGGAAGTCCTCCGGCGGCGGGTAGTATATCAGAGAATTCGCGCTGGAAGTATACAGCGTTCATTTCAGCGGAGGCTTTCAGGGTGCGGGTGACGGTCAGCAGGTCGATGAAGGATACGCAGTTCATTACCAGGGCAGAAGCCGCGACCGGTATTATCTCGCGTATCAGCCGGAATCCGATGACGCGTTTCCTGTCTGCCGGAGTGCTGTCCGGCGCGGGGTATGTGCGGCGCTTTCGGTCGGATATCAGCAGGGAGATAAGACCGCACAGTTCGCTCAGGGAGACCGCCGCGATTGCTCCGGCAGCGGCATAGGGAAGCGCGGCGGCGTAGGCGGAGGAGTAGTCCGCATATTGCATGCCGAAAACGTCCAGCCCGTTATCAAACCGGTATTTTGCATAGAACACCACCCCGTAGCTGAGGGCAAGTCCGGCGGCGGCTCTGGAAACAGCCTCGGCGACTGCGGCGGCTGCGGAAGGAACTACGTCTGAAAGCCCCTCGTGATAGCCGCGCAGCACGGAAGCTATGCAGCATATCATTACTGCGGGGGAAATGGCGATTACCGCCGGAGTGCTTTCCGGAGAGCATGCGATGTGCTCGGCAAAGAATGCGGAAAACAGCGCGACCACAAGCGTACCTGCAAGTCCCAGTACGGAGAACAGCGCGAGAGCCGTCCGGCGGGTTCGGAGCGCGTTTTCCGGGCGCCCTGCGGCGATGTTCTGGGCGGTGAGCCTCATCATTACAGCGGGGATACCCGCGGCGGTCAGGGCGAATACAGGGGAGTACAGTCCGTACGCGGTGGAGAAGTAGCCCATGCCGGTTCCGCCGAGAATGTTCGCGAGTGGTATTTTGAATACTGCGCCGACTATCTTTGTGATAGTCATGGAAGCGAACAGTATCGCGGTGTTTTTCATATATTTCTTGTTCATCGGAGTTCCTTTCGCTGTATATGGCGTGTCCTGGTAAATTGTATTTGCGATACTGCGTAAATATTACATCGATCCGGTGTGACCAAAAAGGCGGCGGATTCATACAATAAAGCAGCGATAGCATCGCAATTCTAACGAAAGGAGTTTATCCGAATGAACAAGATAAACGAGTGCGAAGCGGCACGGAACGTAGGTTACGCATACGTTCCATGGCAGCGCATGGAAAAGGTGTACCCGCCGAACAAGGCGCTGTGTGTGGGCACGATATTTCCGGAGCTGAATATAACGATCGACGAGTACGAAAGGGGGCTTTGGAATGGGAAATAACATGTATCGCCGTCCGGGACCGCCTCCGCGTCCGCCGCGCCCGGAGTCTCAGCGCACAAACAGCGCAAGCTGCGAGGAGCTCCTTCGTGCGATAGCCGAGGCGGATTTCTTCGCGCAGGATCTGAAACTCTACCTGGATACCCATCCTGACGACAAGCGCGCAGTAGAGATGTATGCGGAAGCATGCCGTCAGTACATGGCGTGCAAGGCTGCATTCGAGGACAGCTTCTACCCGCTGACTGCAAGCAGTGCGGGCAGGGACGGATGCTGGGACTGGCCCGAAGGCGTCTGGGCGCCGTTCAAGTAAGGAGGCGGAGCGATGTTTATTTTTGAGAAGAGAACGCAGATCCCGGTCTGCATAAAGAACCGCAATCCCCGGCTTGCGGGTATAATACTGGAACAGTACGGCGGAGCCGATGGCGAATTAAGCGCGTCGCTGAGGTACCTTTCCCAGCGGTTCACAATGCCGGATAACATGGGCAAGGGGCTTCTTACGGACATAGGCACCGAGGAGCTGGGGCATCTTGAGATAATCGGCAGCATAGTAGGACAGCTGACCGACGGAGAAGGGGCAAAGAGCTTCGATAAGTATGGAAACGGCGATTACTACGCAGGGCATGCAAACGGAGTTTACCCGGTCAATGCGGCGGGAGTACCATTCAGCGCGGCTTATTTCGCGGTGAAGGCCGATCCGATCGCCGATATCGTCGAGGATATGGCGGCGGAGCAGAAGGCTCGCGCGACTTATGACAATATACTTCGCCTTTCGGACGACCCGGACGTCAACGAGGTGATCAAATTCCTGCGGGCGCGTGAAGTTGTACATTTCCAGCGTTTCGGCGATGCGAAGCGTACTATTTTAAGCAAAAAAATAAGCGATTTCTTAAGTTTTCGGGAAATCTGCGTTTTCCAGAAGGATACATATAATCGCTTGATTTTTCAGCAGTAATATGCTATACTTTAATTAAGGAAAGTAATTCCAATGGCAAACGAGCAAGAATTACCTGACGACCGTAAGGAAAAGGAAGAGATAATCAGAAATTTCCGGCTGATGGACGATACGTTCATGAGCAAGGTGTTCGAGGATAAAGCCTGTGCGGAGCTTCTGCTCAGGATAATCCTCGGTCGGGACGACCTGACCGTGCAGGAGGCTGTAACGCAGTACGAACTGAAAAACATTCAGGGACGTTCCGCCAAGCTGGATATCTACGCTGTTGACAGCACCGGAGCGAAATACGACGTCGAGGTACAGCGCAGCGACAAGGGAGCAGTTCCGAAGCGTGGACAGTATAACAGCAGCCTGTTGGACTGCAACACGCTTGATACAGGAGATAACTTTGAGAAGCTCCCCAAGACCTATGTGATATTCATAACGGAAAACGACTATTTCCGTGCCGGACTTCCGATGTACACGATAACACGGTGCATAACCAACATGGGTAATGCCGTATACGGTGACGAATCGGGCATAATATATGTAAACGGCGCAAACCGTGATGATTCCGCGGTAGGGAAGCTGATGCATGATTTCTTCTGCAAGGATCCGCATAAAATGAACTATGAGCTTCTGTCCAGACGGACGGAGTACTTTAAGGAAAGCAAGGAGGGCGTTGATACCATGTGTAAGTTAATGGAAGATTATGCTGATAAAAGGGCTAGAAAAGCTGCTGAAATAGCGGCAAATGAAAAGTCTATTAGCATTGCATTAAAACTGTGGAACAACGGAATTAGGGACTTACAACAGATTGCTGAGCTAACGGATCTTCCTCTTGAAATGGTCAAAGAACTCTTTAAGGACAAAATTGCATAACATTATTCGCATTATGATTTATCCAAGTAACAACAGTAAGGTTGGTGTTATACCATGTGCAAGTTGATGGAAGATTATGCTGACAAGAGAACAAAGTCGATTGCAGTTGAACTCTGGAAAGATGGAATCAGGGATATCGAAAAAATCGCAAAACTTACCAAGCTTCCTCTTGATGAAGTGAAAAAGCTGTTTGAAGGTAAGTCTGCTTAGCCCTTTTTGATTGAAGCAGGTGTTGATACTATGTGTAAACTGATGGAAGATTACGCTGAAAAGAGGGCTATTCGTGCAGCGAACGAACGTTCAATCAGCATGGCAATGGAGTTATGGAACGATGGCATGCGCGACATGGAGAAAATCGCCAGGCTTACGAAACTTCCTCTTGATGAAGTGAAAAAGCTGTTCGATACTAAATCGGCATAACACAACACATAAAAGAGAAAGGCGCTGTAAAAAAAATCAACACCCAAGCCCGAGCAACCACCCAATGGAAGCTCGGGCTTGCTGATGCTGCAAAAAAGAAGAATGAACCGAAAAAAGTGTATAACAAACAAGTCGGCGGGGAAATGCCATGCACGAAATGTAATAAATATTGAATCAGGCAGCAGACCTGAGA
>ERZ779895.367-NODE-367-length-65603-cov-16.378105_pt1 | contig 65603 bp, 50 predicted proteins | sample MGYA00511093_ERZ779895 | MGnify/ENA primary metagenome ERZ779895 (study PRJEB29588, sample SAMEA2142970) | human gut metagenome | biome: human gut; feature: human-associated habitat; material: faeces | place: Denmark | collected 2008/2010 ... | reverse complement strand
CTGTAGCTTATATTTGTCGTCCGTTCGTCACCAACTAATATTCAATTAAACAACAAAATTTTTAAAGAAGTTCCTTAAGCAGCTTATTAACCATACCCGGATTAGCCTTACCCTGCATAGCTTTCATAGTCTGGCCTACAAGGAATCCGATAGCCTTTTCCTTACCTGCTCTGTAATCAGCTACTGACTGTGGGTTATCAGCTATAACCTTCTCAACTGTTGCCTTAAGTGCACCTTCGTCATTAACCTGCTTAAGTCCATTCTCCTCAATATACTTATCTGGATCAATATCCTCGTCAAATATCTTCTCGAATATCTCCTTAGCAACATTACTGTTAATAGCGCCCTCATCTGCAAGCTCAATAATTCTTGCAAGACTCTTAGGTGAGAATGTGATATCCTCAGGATCCATATTCTTTTCCTTTAAAATACGCATAGTCTCTGTAATAAGCCAGTTAGATACTTTCTTTGGCTTATTGCATAAGGCTGTTGTTTCTTCAAATATATCAGCAAGCTTCTTAGAATCAGTAATCATATTGATATCATAATCAGGAATTCCGAATTCTTCCTTATAGCGAAGCATTTTCTCATCCTTAAACTCTGGCTGTGCTTCCCTGATAGTATCAAGCCATTCTTCGCTTATGTGGATTGGTACAAGGTCTGGATCAGGGAAATATCTATAATCCTGTGCATCCTCTTTAGAACGCATAGCATATGAATATTCCTTATCATCATTCCATCTTCTTGTTTCCTGAACAACCTGTCCACCAGCTTCAATTATATCTATCTGTCTTGCTGTTTCAGCCTCAATAGCTCTCTGGATAGCTGAAAATGAGTTAAGATTCTTAGTTTCTGTTCTTGTACCAAACTCTGTACTGCCTTTTTCTCTTACAGAAAGATTGACATCAGCTCTCATAGAACCTTCCTGAAGCTTACAATCAGATGCTCCAAGATACTGGATAGTATTTCTTAACTTAGTAAGATAAGCAATAACCTCTTCTGCATTTCTCATATCTGGCTCAGATACGATTTCTATAAGAGGCACACCTGAACGGTTATAGTCAACATAGGATACATCCTCCCACTCATCGTGTATAAGCTTACCTGCATCCTCTTCCATATGAATCTCGTGAATTCTTATAGACTTCTCTGTTCCATCTTCAAGCTTTACGTCTACATGTCCATCACGGCATATAGGCAGATATAACTGTGATATCTGATAATTCTGTGGATTATCAGGATAGAAATAATTCTTTCTATCAAACTTGCAGTCTCTTGTTATAGAGCAGTTAGTTGCAAGACCAACCGCCATAGCATACTCTACTACCTTCTTGTTAAGAACTGGAAGAGAGCCTGGCATACCTGTACAAACAGGGCATGTGTGTGTATTAGGTGCTCCACCAAATGCTGTTGAACAGCCGCAGAATATCTTAGTCTTTGTAGCAAGCTCAACGTGAACTTCAAGACCAATAACTACTTCATAATCTTTCATTGCCTGACCTCCTCCTTATTCAAATCTTCCTCGTGCCTGCTCATATGAATATGCAGCACGGATTATATTATTTTCCTTAAAGCAGTCGCCTATAAGCTGTACACCTATTGGAAGCCCCTTAGAGTCCTTTCCACAAGGTACACTTATTCCTGGAAGACCTGCAAGGTTAACTGATATTGTATATATATCGCCAAGATACATCTTGATAGGGTCTGCTAAAGATGAGCCTATCTTAGGCGCAGTTGTTGGTGCAACAGGTCCAAGTATTACATCATACTTTGCAAATGCTTCATCAAATGCTTTCTTAATAAGAGCCTTTACTCTTAATGCCTTTAAGTAGTAAGCATCATAATAGCCTGAGCTGAGAACGAATGAACCAAGCATTATTCTTCTCTTAACCTCAGGTCCAAAGCCCTCTGAACGTGTCTTCTTGTACATATTGTGAAGACCTTCATACTCACTTGTCCTGTAACCATACTTAACGCCATCGAATCTTTCAAGGTTAGAGCTTGCCTCAGCGGCAGCTATTGTATAGTAGGTAGGTATAGCATACTCTACAAGGCTTAAGTCGAATTCTTCAACTATGGCACCCTTTTCTTCAAGCACCTTAGCTGCCGACATAACAGCTTCCTTAACCTCAGGATCAAGTCCATCGCCAAAGTAGTCTCTTGGAATACCTATCTTAAGTCCCTTAACATCATCTACTAAAGCCTTTGTAAATGCTGTATCTTCTCTCTTTACTGATGTAGAGTCCTTATCATCCTTTGCTGCTATAACTTCCATAATAGTAGCACAGTCTGTTACATCCTTACATAATGGACCTATCTGATCAAGTGATGAACCATAAGCTATAAGTCCATATCTTGAAACAGTACCATAAGTAGGCTTCATACCTACAACACCACAGTAAGATGCAGGCTGTCTTATAGAACCACCTGTATCTGAACCAAGCGCCGCAAAGCACTCATTTGCTGCAACTGCTGCAGCTGAACCACCTGACGAACCACCAGGAACGTGCTCTGTATTTCTTGGATTCTTAGTTGCTCCGAATGCACTTGTTTCTGTTGTTGAGCCCATAGCGAACTCATCCATATTAGTCTTACCGATAATAACTGCACCTGCCTCCTGAAGTCTTATAACTGCTTCAGAAGAAAATGTTGGAACAAAGTTACCAAGTATTTTAGAAGAACATGTTGTAAGCATGCCTTCTGTGCACATATTATCCTTAATAGCAAAAGGTACACCAGCTAAAGGTCCTGTAAGCTTTCCAGCCTTGATATCCTCGTCAGCCTTAGCTGCTGCCTGTAATGCTTTTTCCTTGTCAAATGTCACATAGCAGTTAAGCTCTGCTTCAGACTTTTCAATCTGAGCAACAACAGCCTGCATAGCTTCTACCGCTGTCACTTCACCTGCCTTAATCTTTGCAGCAAGTTCAACGGCTGTACAATCTAATAAACTCATAGCATTTTTCCTTTCCTGCATATATTTTGTTATTGTACATAATCTATTTCGTTATTGTATATAACGCATTTTGTTATCGTACATAACGCATTTTGTTATTGTACATAACATATCCCGATATTGTATCATCATCTGCCTGATGTAAAATACAATATTATTACTCTACCGTCTTAGGAACTATAAATCCATATTCATTAGCCTCTGGTGCATTGGCAAGTGTATTCTTGCTTCCGTCACCATTAGTAACAACATCCTCCCTCATGACATTATTCACAGGGAATACGTGTGACATAGGCTCAACACCTGTTGTATCAAGCTCGCCAAGCTTATCTATATAATCAAGCATGCTTGCCATATCCTTCTTTGCATCCTCTTTTTCCGACTCAGAAAGCTCAAGCTTAGCAAGAATACCTACATATTCGATAGTTTCATCACTAATCACATTAGCCATAACATACCATCCTTTCTTTCATATTAACGTCTTATATTTTCCCTTTGATATCTGCGAATCACTCCACTGCATTTGATATCCGCGAATTACTCCGTTGCATTTGCAGCTTCCACAATTATATAAACATTAGAAATCCGCTGATTCACCTTGCAAATCGCTGCTTTCCCATGTTTAGGCAGATCAAAAAAATCTTTGATATAAGGATTTTTCAATTAATCTCTGACCTTAATATGAACCTCTCTTAACTGCTGTTCTGTTACCTCATTAGGTGCTCCACACATAAGATCCTGTGCTGTACCACTCATTGGGAATGGGATAACCTCACGGATATTCTCTTCATTTCTAAGGAGCATAATCATACGGTCAACACCTGGTGCCATACCTGCATGTGGTGGTGCACCGAACTGGAATGCGTTGTAAAGTGCTCCAAACTTAGCCTTAAGTACTTCTTCATCATATCCGGCAATTTCAAATGCCTTAACCATAATCTGCATATCATGGTTACGCACAGCACCCGATGATAATTCAACACCATTACATACGATATCATACTGGTAAGCAAGGATATCAAGTGGATCCATAGTATTAAGTGCTTCAAGACCACCCTGTGGCATAGAGAATGGATTGTGTGTAAAACCAATCTTCTTAGTTTCAGGATCTCTTTCAAACATAGGGAAATCATTTACATAACAGAATCTGTATGCATTTTTCTCTATTAAATCAAGGCGTGCGCCAAGCTCGTTACGAATCTGTCCTGCAAAGAATGCAGCTTTATCTTCCTTATCAGCGATAAAGAATATTGTATCTCCTGCCTGAAGTCCCGCAAGTTCTCTGATCTCGCCCTTAAGCTCATCTGGTATAAACTTATCAATAGGTCCCTTATATGAAAGGTCTTCAAGAACCTCAAGGTAACCAAGTCCGCCCATACCGATTCCTGTAGCGAACTTAAGAAGCTTCTCATGCTGTCCCTTTGAAAGCTTAGCATGAACATTGATAGCTCTTACAGTCTTGTTCTGGAATGGCTTAAATGTACATTTATTGAAGAAATCGGACAAATCTATAATTCTAAGTGGGTTTCTAAGGTCTGGCTTATCTGAACCAAACTCAAGCATAGCCTGCTTATAGCTTATGATTGGATAAGGAGCCTGTGTTACAACTGAACCTTCTGGTGCAAACTTTGCAAATGTTTCTGTAAGCACTTCTTCACCTACTGCAAATACTTCTTCCTGAGTAGCAAAGCTCATCTCGAAATCAAGCTGATAGAATTCTCCTGGTGAACGGTCAGCTCTTGCATCTTCATCTCTGAAGCAAGGTGCTATCTGGAAATACTTATCAAAACCAGATACCATAAGAAGCTGCTTGTACTGCTGTGGTGCCTGTGGAAGTGCATAGAACTTACCCTTATACTTTCTTGATGGAACGATATAATCTCTAGCGCCTTCTGGTGATGAAGCACAAAGAATAGGTGTCTGGATTTCAAGGAAGCCCATATCTGTCATCTTCTGACGAAGGAATGATATAACCTTTGAACGGAATACCATATTATCCTTAACCTTAGGATTTCTTAAGTCTAAGTATCTGTACTTAAGTCTTACATCTTCTCTTACTTCCTTAGATGTCTGGATTTCAAATGGAACCTGCTGGTAAACCTGTCCTAATACTGTAATCTTCTTAGCTTCAAGTTCAATAGTTCCTGATGGAATCTTAGGATTATATGTTTCCTCATCTCTCTGTTCCATAACACCATCGATACTGATACACTCTTCCTTCTTGATACCCTTTAAGAGTTCTGGTTCACGGATAACTACCTGTAATACTCCGTACATATCTCTTAAATCGATAAATGAAACTCCACCGTGGTCACGGATGTTCTCAACCCATCCTGATACCTTCATCTGCTTTCCAATGTCGTTTTCACTTACATTCTGTAATGTGACATCTCTGTAAATGTTTGCCATCTTATTAATAGCTCCTCTCTTATAGTTTTATATTGTTAATGTGTGTCTTGTTGCAGCTGATAAATATATTGCTCCTGCTTTCTGCAAAGGCTGTAACGATATGACTTAGTTGGCAATCGTTATCTGCACGCAAAAAACCCGGAATGCCTTACCAGCATTCCGGGACGAATAATACATAATTATCCGCGGTACCACCCGCATTGAACGAAATCTGCTTCTGAATAGCTGTCATCTAGAAACTTGTCATCAATAACTTAACCACTCAGGCTTCTTCTCATTCCTCTTTAAGTACTTAACGCGTACAACGTAATAACCTACATATATCACTTACCTGTCTATAACAGCTGCGTACATTCAGCATTATAAACATATTCCAGGGCATTGATATAATTCAGATATTCAACTCCAGAGTGTTCCTCTTGACAATTCCCTGTGTATGCTTTCAGTCGGTGGCATCACTTTCCTGTCAGGTTCCATGAAAAGAAGTCTCTTTCCCAGTCTTTAATATATTCATATAGTTGAATAATAGCATATCCTTATGAATTATGTCAATCTATAACACAATTTTATTTTGCAAATCTTATGTATATATTACCTACTTTACATTTATTACACTCTGTATACCCAGTTATCCTTTCTTGGCTGGCACTGTGGCTCATCTCCATCTGCATATCCAAGTATACAATGTCCAATTCCTTCATAATCACCTTCTATGCCAAGTGATTTAAGTATCTCTTTACCCTCTGCACTTTCAAACTCTTCCTTAGCTCTATGTATCCAGCAGCTATCTACGCCAAGCGCATGTGCTTCAAGCATAAGATTACCCATAACTAAAGAACCATCATATACATATGTAGGCATACTCTTATCAGCCAGAACAACAAGTACAACCGGTGCACCATAGAATGGATCAAAGTCTTCTGGTTTACCCATAAATGCGGCATTCATCTTAGAAAGCTTATTTCTAAGCTCCTTATCGGTAACAGCGAGTATAATAGGTGACTGCCTGTTCATGCCTGTAGCTGCATATGTTCCAGCTTCAACTATCTTATCTATTATATCTGTAGGAACCATGTCACTTTTATACTTTCTTACGCTTCTTCTTGTCTTAATTATTTCCAATATATCACTCATAGTAAACTTCCTTTCCGATAGCACTGCGTAAATAATCCAGTTTTTATATTCGCAGCTTAATCAATAATTTCAGTTAATTCTACACTTCATAATCAAGGCATGATCTTACAGCTGTATATGGACGAACCTTCCCATCTGCAACTGCAACGTGAAGTGGATTAGTGCTGTATGCCTTAAGCGCATCTGCATCTGTAAATGTTGTATCAAGCATAACATCTACTGTTGATGTTGGTAATCCATTAATATTAACTTTGACATCTACAAGTCCTGGCACTTTTCCTGCAAGTCCCTCAAGACCTGCTTTAATACCTGCTTTTACATTCTCTTTCTCTTCTGCTGTAAGTTCTTCCTTTAACTTCCATAATATAACATGTTTAACCATAATATTTTATTAAGCTTCCTTTCTACTCACATTTATTAGTTCATAAACTGAAATCTTATTTTACTGCTGACAGACTATTATTAAAATCCACAATTAACTAAGCTTGAGATTAAGATACTGGATAGAAGAAACTTTATCATCTTTAATGATGATTGTTAATTTCATATCCTTGCAATTATATATTTTGTTAGTTCCATTCACTTCTGATGGCTTACCATATAATTCTTCAACCTTTGATGCATCTGCACCTATATAAAGGCCTTCCTGTGTTGATACCGAATCATCCTGTAAAACTACTGCTGATATATAATCAACACCTTTTAACTGATATGTGTCAACCTCATATCCTCCATATGTGTATATAACATCAAGATCTCCAAATGCACAGCTTGGAGATTCAAACTTAGATAATGGATCCCCCAGTTTTGCAAGTATATCAGCTGCCTCAGCATCTATTGTAATCTCTGTATTATTTATCTTAAATACATAATCCTTACCTGTGTTTTCATTCTTGCTGTTGTCCTTGCTGCTGCCAGCCCCCTTCTGCTGTTGTGTCTTTGCCTGCTCATTGTTATTGACATTACCTGATATCTGCTTTTCGTCTGAACTACCACAGCCTGTTAATGCTAACACCGTAGCTGCTATTAATATTCCGCTAACTATTTTCTTCTTCATTACTTTTCCTTTCCAGTATTTATTTACACTACTTACTTCCTACTGTTCACTATACATTTTCTTTAATGATACCCTGTCTATCTTGCCATTAGCTGTCATAGGTATGCTGTCAAGCTTGATGATAAGATTAGGAATCATATATCTTGGAAGTCTGTTTCTTAATTCAACTGCTATATCTTTATCGGTTATATCACCCGAATAATAAAGTACTATTTTCCCTTTTTCATTGTCATATATGCAGCCTGAGAACTTAATTCCATCAAGCATATTTACATTGGCCTCAATCTCACCAAGTTCAATCCTATGTCCCATATGCTTTATCTGGTAATCTTTTCTTGATACAAAGACAAGTTCTTTATTTTCATTATACTTTCCAAGATCACCTGTGCAATATATTATTTCAGGATATGCTGTATTAAGAGGATTCTGGATATAGCTTTCTGATGTTTTTTCAGGATTATTATAATATCCAAGAGTTACTGATGTACCTCTTATGCATATCTCACCGACTTCTCCAGGCTTTGCCAGTTCTTTTCTGTCTTTTAACAACAGAATCTGTGTATTCTTAAATGGATGTCCAATCGGTATGACCTCATCAAGCTCAAAGTCACGGTCAACCTTATAATAACAGCACATACCTGTTCCCTCTGTTGGTCCATAAAGGTTAGTAAAGCTTGCTTCTGGAAGATTCTCTTTCCATATATTAAACTGCTTAATAGGAAATACTTCACTTCCAAACGCTATAGTTTTTAAATATTCCGGTCTTACTTTTCTGAATGTTCCAAATGCTGATATCATCGTAAGTGCCGAAACAACCCAGCATACAGTATTAACCTTGTGCTCATTCATGAATTCAACAAGCTTTATAGGCATCATAAAAAGGCTCTTTGGTATAAGATATGTTGTAGCACCGAATTTTAATGTGGGATATAATTCTTTCAGACATGCATCAAAATATAATGGTGTCTGATTACCAAATACAGTATCTCCATCAAACCCAAGAGTTTCTGATAGCTGCTCTATGTAGTCAATTACAGATCTATGGCATGCCAAAACCCCCTTTGGTACTCCTGTTGAACCTGAGGTGAATACAATATATATAGGATCTGTATCTATTGAATTATCATATATTTCCTTAAGAAGTGCTGTGTCCTCTTCACCATCACATATATCATCAAAATGCACAATTTCTCCGGAATAATTCATCTTACATGCACACTCGTATGTATCGTTATCACATATTATAACTGGTGACTTTACATTATCAAGTATAAGCTGGATTCTTGACAATGGCATTTCTTCATCTACTGGCACATAGAAATTACCAGATATTATCGCACCAAAGAAAGCTAATATTTCCTTTGGGTGCTTTCTCATAAACACAACAACTGGTTTGTTATATATATCCTTTTTAGCAAGGTATGTTGCAACCGAACGGCTCATATCATATACTTCTTTAAAAGTATAAGCATCTGTTTCATTGGCAAATGCTGTTTTATCCGGTTTTATTTTAACAATTTCATTAAGATAATCCATTACATTATTCTGCATATATCTGCCTCCTGTTATCATTTATGCATAGACATATTTATACTAAAACTACACATAGTATATTTATTAATTGCTTTATGATTACCACAATTACTTTATCACTCTGTTATCAGATTATTATATTCAGGTTTTAACTTTCCACACTCAATAACTGACTGCTGTGCAAGTACTTCCATAACATCTAACACTCCTCTGCCAGTGTCGCAATCCCTTTTTATGATTGAAAGTTCTGTGCAGCCTAACAGCACAACCTCAGCACCACCATCCTGTAACATCTGCTTAACTTCAAAGAACTTATCAATCTGTGGTTTTTTTCCTGCTTTTATATCGTTGTATATAAGACTCATTACTTTTTTCTGATTGTCCTCATCTGGCACTATGAAATCTATATCATATTCCTTAAAAGTTTCCTGGAAAAGTCCGCTTTCTATTGTTCCATCCGTTGCCATTATTCCAGCTTTGCGGATACCTGATTTTTTCAGATATACTGCGGTTTCCTTTATTGCATTTATAACCTTTATGCCATGTCTGTCAAGCTCCGGCTGGAAATAATGAGCTGTTATGCATGGAATAGCTATCACCTGCGCTCCCTGGCTTACAAGCTTTTTCTCTATATCAAGCATATGTGGCAGCGGATTATCTTCACTGCGTTTTAATATATAATTCGTCCTGTCTGGTATAGAAGGTCTGCTATGAACTATCATCTCTATATGTTCCTGATCTTTACTGGCATCTGTCATTTCCACTACAAGCTGCATAAAATATACGGTTGCAAGTGGACCAAGTCCTCCTATGACACCTAATATCTTCATTGGTCTGTCAGCCTCCTTTGTTGTGTTTGTTGCACGCAGATTCTGTTTTCCGTCCGCATGTTAAGGAATTTCCGGATAAGCTGATCTGTCGTAATTAAAGCAGTTATAATGTGCTGCCGAATATTCCTGCATCTGTGCATCTGTCCAGAGGAAGAATTCAGGTCTTTCCGGTAAACGTGGTGTCGTATCGAAATGATACCATCCATGTCCATCTCCAATATCAACAATACTCCAGTAATGCAATTCATTACCAGATGGTATTCTTTCTATATCCATATTAGTAATTCCGGCTCTTGTAAGAAGTACCTTTGCCATACTTGCATATGTAAAGCAGTCACCACGTCCCTTTGTAAATGCCTCTCCTGCTGCCTTTACCCAGCTGCTCTTATCAGAATAATCATAATATGAAAGATGTCTTCTGACATACCAGAATATGGCATATGCTTTATCTCTCTGTGACATGCCATCTGTGATTATAGTTGATAATGCTGCATCTGCGTATGAATATACTTCTTCAACCGTATATTGTTCTTCTCTTACCTTAACTGTAAATGATGCCTCTGTTGAGTTGCCTGCTGCATCTGTTGCAGTACACTTAACAATATAATCACCCACTACATTCACATTTACACTACTTGAATCTATAACGAAATTAAGTTCTTCTGGGCAGTTATCCTCAGCTTTAACAACACTTCTATACGATATTGTATTGCCTATATGCACCTGCATATCCTCTGCACCTATTATAACTGGTGGTTCTGTATCCTCATTTAACGTAAGTGAAACTTCTGCATTTGCAGTATTACCAGCTTCATCCGTAGCAATTATCACAAGCTTCTGTGTACCAATAAGCTTAAGATCCGGTTCGCTTTCATATGTAAATATCACGTCTGTTTCATCTTCACATTCTGTAACAAACTGCGATGCTTCTCTTTTAATTATGGCATATCCTTCTATATCTTTTACACTTATGACAGGAGCTTTAGTATCAACAACACTTAATACAACAGAATATACTTCATCACCAACCTGAATATCTATCGCATGATCTGCTACGTGGTTCATACTCACCTGTTCCATGTCTGTTACAAATTCTGCACTGCCAATATTCTCATCAAGGAGAAAATCAGCAATACCCGGCTTTTCACTGCCCGCCTCTAATGTCATCTTATTCTTTACAGGCCATACCATAAGCTGTGCACTCTTTTGTGTAGTATTGCCTCCCATATCTGTTGCACATATAGTTACAGTCTGCATACCATATTTTTTAAAATCAGGTTCTTTCGCATATGATACAGTTACCTGTGTAGCATCTGATAATCTTGAAACAAACCGTTCAGCTTCTATGCTTTCACCATAACCAGCTGTCATATCCTGAACTTCTAATTCAGGAGCTATAGTATCCATAACTATAAGCTTTGACTTATGCTTAAATAATCCTGTTTTTACATTGATTACATATTCTCCTGGAACATCTGCGTCTATTGTTTTTCCATATCCGTCTATGTAAGCTTTTTCATCATTTTTCTTCAAAAATTCAGCTACATCTATGGATACTCCGGCTTCGACCCTGCATACCTTATAAACAAGCCCATGCTCATACACAACAAGCACAATAACCGCTGCAACAACTGCTATTATAACCACTGCTATAGCAATAACCGCTTTCATGTTCTTTCTGATAAAATCCTTTAATCCCACTTTATTTTTCATATATATCTCCGATCTTTACAAATATGACCTTTTACATAATTCATAATACAAAGATCAATCTACAAAGTTAATGAATACTGTTCACATAACATAGTAACTGTCATCACTATAAGTAGATAGTCTATCTCATATGCACCCATAAGCTTGAAATCTTTAGAACTGTACATCTTCTTTAGTTCAAGAACATAATCAGCATCAAATATCCCCTGTTTTCTTATAAGCTCCTCGTTAAGATAATCTATCTTGGCAGGTTTCTTAATCATAGCTGACATGCCTGGTGCCTGAAATGGGAACTTCTTTCTTTTAAGAATCTCATCCGGAACTATCCCTTCACCAGCTTTTTTCAAGATATACTTTTCATTAACTCCCCTAAGCTTATATTTATCAGGAATTGTGATAACAAAATCTATAAGCTCCCTGTCAAGGAATGGATGTCTTCCCTCGATTGAATGTGAGAAAAACATTCTGTCGCCGTGTTCCCCAAGAAGATGATCTGACAATCTTAATTTGTTATCAATATATGACCTTCTCTTCTGTGAACTTAATCCTTTTACTTTATTTACATCTATAGGACTTGTTGCAAATGCTGAGAAACTGTCTATCTCTGTACGGATATCTTTACTGTATAACCTGGTATGTATTTTTCGTATTTCCCCATGATTCCTCTCAAACTGGAAATATGGATCTCCCCATAATCTTTCGTTAATCTCACATTCTTCCTTTGTCATCTTATCCTTTGTCATTCTACGGAAAGCATCTACCATATATCCAACATATCCATAGAAATATTCATCTGCTCCCTGACCTGTAAGAACAGCCTTTGCAGGAGTTGTACTTACAAGCTGTGAAAGAAGATATGCTGCTGTATCGTAGCTTTCCTTTACAGCACTTTCTGCATGATATATAACATCCGGTATGTTATTCCATATTTCATCTTCTGCTACTTTTACTTTAAGGTGTTCTGACTTTACACGCTCATGTACAAGCTTTTGGAAACGACTTTCATCAAGATCTCCCTCTCCTATCTCGGCTGAAAATGAATAGTAACTATTAAGAAGATATTTTCCTATATAACAGGCAACCATTGAGCTGTCAAGTCCACCTGATACGTAGAATCCAATAGGAACATCAGCTATAAGTCTTCTTGATATTGCCTGCTTTAAAAGTTCTCTTAATTTTTCAACATAGTAAGCTTCGCCCTTATCTTCCTCATCATTCTTATATATAAGGTCCCAGTATTCAACATCTTTAATATCTTCATGAGGTTTTATAATAAGCATGTGTCCAGGCTTTACTGAATATATATTCTTAAAAAATGTATCAGGCGATACCACACCCGGATAATTCATAAGCTGGTCAACAGCTTTCATATTAATCCTTCGCTCTATCTTAGGATATTCTAGTATAGCCTTTATCTCTGATGCAAATATGATTCTTTCATCACATGCTGTATAAAACAACGGACATATTCCTACATGATCCCTTACAAGCATAAGAGTTTTCTTATTCTTGTCATAAAGTGCTATTGCAAACTGTCCATTTAACTTTTTAACACATTCTATACCTTCCTCTTCATACAGATGTATTATAGTTTCGATATCTGTTTCTGTACGAAATTTATGTCCATTTTTTATAAGTCCGGCTCTTAATTCTTTATAGTTAAATATCTCTCCATTACACACCATTACAATACTGTTATCTTCATTGGAAATAGGCTGCATACCACCATTAAGATCCAGAAAGCTAAGTCTGTTAAATCCAAGACCTACACAGTCATCTACATACATATCTTTTCCATCCGGACCTCTATGCTTTATCTTTTCTAACATATTATCAAGTATGTTTCTGCTTATTTCCTCTTTCTTATTCCAGTTAAATATACCGCTTATTCCACACATTTTATCCTTCCTTTTCTACCTTGCCAATATTGTACATCATCTTTGTAATGTAACATTGTAATATTCGCACTGTTTCTTTATATCAGCTTCGTATTCATCTATCTTTTTGTTCCATATATCAGACAATTCCTTATTATCTCTCCTGTCTGATACATTCATATCATTTTGTAAAATATTTCCAATATACACAGATAGCTTTTCCGCACCTGACAGATTCATATGAAGGCCGGCATCATATGTGTCTGTCTGATAATCTATACCTGTTTCATCCGACTCTTTCAACAGATTAATATAAGTAAGATTATACTTATGTGCATAGTCAACTACCTGCTCGTCATATTCGTCATACCAGTATGGATAAAGACTTGGTGCTTTTACAAGTAGTAGTGTTATTCCGTTTTTATCACACAATTCACGCATTTTATCAAGATAGTTCCATGCGTTATCACCAAAACTATAGTCAGTAAGCATTCTTCCCTTTGGCACATTATTGGCTGGTTTTGTATCAACTCTCATATAATAGCCATTATGTGATATTTTATCCGGCTGCTTAAACATATACTTTACATCCGATGCTGTCAGCTCACTCCATCTTGAATGATAACGAAGCAATGGAAATACATATTCTATAAAATGCTCATTTTCCTTCATAGATGCATTAATAGCATTTACCTTTGACATTGACCACTTCATGCCATCAAGAGTCATTCTGTTATATGCCTCTGACTGTGACTCATTAAACTGCAAAGACTGTATATTAAACACAACCACCTGTGGTTTTTGATATCTTAATGTATCTTCTAAAAGATAGTAAGACTGCCATATATACTGTTCAGCACTTCCTCTTATGTAACTGTTAATTCCATATTCTGTCCATAACTTGACCGGCGAAAAGTTTTCGTATACTTCACAATCACCGATAAAGATAACATCATAATCTTTATTTTCTTCCTGATAATATTCTTTTATAAGATTGCCTTCTACGACATCGTCAACATACTTAGGCATAAGCAGCCTCTGAATCAACATAAAGACAACCGCAAATATAATAAAAGTACTAATAACTCTGATTAATAATTTCTTCTTTTTACTCATATTTTTCCCATCTTTAAAGTGTGTTTCAATCCCTAGAATCTGTTATATATAAACTGACTGCTGTCATAACCGATACCATAAGTTCCAAATACTAATATGCATATAACAAGTATTCCCCATATAAATGCACGTAATATGTATGGTTTCTCGTTAAGTCTGTCCCTGATAGAACCTTTTCTTTGTATGACACTTACTAAAAGCATAACAAATGTACCAATTATAAGGACCAGATAATCCGTCTGTTTTAATCCTATATTAAGCAATGCACCGTTAAATAATATATTCCAGTTACCTGCTGTAAATATAGAAGCAAATGCTCTCATTGTTTCTGATACTGTTGCATAACAGTCAAACAAATTCAGGCAGCTCACAAGTAAGAATGTCCTTAGCATCTGAAATATCCTGTATGCCAATGTATTGCTCCATCCATTCTTTTCGTGGAACTTCTCATAACGTGGTTCGAATTCCTCTGATACCATAAGAATAATCCAGTTTAATAATCCCCACAGTATGAAATTCCAGCTTGCACCATGCCATATACCAGTAGCAAACCATGTTATAAAAGAGGTAGCATATACAGGTAGTCTTTTTCCTATATATTCACCAAAATGATTTCTAGTAAATTTAGTTACTTTCTTTATTGTCTTACCTGACGATATTGAATAAAACACATATATCCTGAACCATTCGCACATGGTAATATGCCATCTTCTCCAATATTCTTTAAGACTTTTTGAAAAATATGGATGTTCAAAGTTCTCTGCAACCTTTATTCCAAGTGACTGTGCAATTCCTATAGTTATATCTATTCCACCTGTAAAATCAGCATATAAATCTAACGTATAAAGGAATATAACAACCAGTACATATGCTCCATTGTAAGTACTTAAGTCACCAACTATAGTAAGAACACCTGTGGCAACGCAATCTGCAATCACCATCTTCTTAAAAAAGCCCCATATGATACGCTGTATTCCTTTAAAGAACTCAGCACTGTCAAATGCATGTGCCTCATATAGAGTTTTAGATAAATCTCCATATCGGCTTATAGGACCCTGTATCAGTTGCGGAAAGAAAGATATGAATAATGATGTACGGAAAATATTTGTCTGTGCCCTGACTACATTTCTGTATACATCTATCAAATATCCTGTTGCCTGAAGTGTATAAAATGAAATACCTAATGGCAGTACAATATTAACAGAAGGAAAAATATCATTTTTCCCAAAGATACTCATAAATGAATTGGCATTTTTAATAAAAAATCCAGTATATTTTACGCCAAATAATATACCAAAATTAATAAGAAGTCCTAACACAAGCCATTTTCTCTGTCTTGATTTGCATGAAAGCTTGTACTCCTTCTTATCTTCCCTCGTCATTGTTTCTTTATTAGCTGCCAGATATTCTTTCTGTTCATCTGTAATCTTCTGTATTAATAATGCTGTTATATGTATAGTTACAGATGATACAAGTATATATATTATATACTTAGGTCCTGCAAACAAATAAAAAGCATAACTGAAAATAAGCAGCAGCTTCCACTGATGTTTTGACGGTATTGCATAGTATAATATAAACAATATTAATAAAAATAAAATAAACTTATAAGATGTAAATAACATATCGTCCTTTTCCTTAGTTTTATTATCACACTAAAAAGCTGTCACTCTAAGGGTTAGACTAATACTATACTCCTCAGTGTGACAGCACATAATTAATCTTCTAATTCTTCGATAAGATTATATATAGCCTGTGCAGAATTAAAGTTCTTAGCTTCTAGATGCTCTGCTAATATCTCTACTCCAAAGTGCTCCCAGATTTCTGACATCAATGTAACGATATCGAACGAATCCAAAATCTTATCGTCTACAAGCTTATCCTCTGTTTCATAATCAACCTCTGGGTGTAAACTCTTTAATATCTCAAGTAATTCTTCCATAATCCTTTATAATGTTTCCACTATTTCTCCTATTTTTTCTATATATACTGTGGATTTTCCTGCTTTGATACTCTGTATAAGCACAATCCTCAAAAATATACGTTACAATTTTACACTCTATCCTAATATTTTGCAATCGTTAAATATGATTTTAAACATTTTAAATATTATAAATATTATAAAATGTATATTAACCCGTTATATGCAGCATACCTATAAGAACGATGGCAGCCAGTCCATAATATGTAACAACTGCAACAAGGTCATTGATAGTTGTTATAAGTGGTCCTGAAGCTACTGCAGGATCTATCTTTATCTTATGGAAAAACATAGGTGTAAGCACTCCTATAAGGCTGGATATGAGCATTGCCAGCAGTAGCGACACTCCAACACAGCCTGATATAGCGAATGCGTAGTGCCATGGCTTGCCTTTTACAACAATAATATATATGCCAAGCAATACGAATGCCATAGAGCCTAACAACAGACCATTAGCAAAGCCTATACGCATTTCTTTTAACACAAACTCTAACTTCTGTTTAGCTGATATATCTTCATCCATAAGCACCCTGATTGTAACAGCAAGTGACTGTGTTCCAACATTACCTGCCATATCAAGTATAAGTGACTGGAAACATACAATAATCGCAAGCTGTGATACAACATTTTCAAATATGCCTACTACTGATGATACTCCCATACCTAAAAACAGTAATAATATAAGCCATGGAAGTCTTTTTTTCATACTGGCAAAAAGTCCCTCTGTAAGGTCATTTTCCTCAGTTAAACCAGCAAGCTTTGCATAATCATCACTCATCTCTTCATCAACAGCTTCTACTATATCAGAAGATGTGATAACACCTATTATTTCTTTATCTTTGTTTAATACTGGAATTGAATCTTCACTGTAATCCTTTAAGTCTTCGATACATTCGCTCATCTTTTCATGAGCATATACATATGGATAAGATGTACTGATTATATCTTCAAGCTTCTGATACTCCCTTGCAACAATAAGATCTTTTAAATCTATTGCTCCATAATATATATTGTTATCATCAACAACATATATTGTATTTACGTTATCGTTTTCTTCTGCCTGTGATACAAGCTCTTTCATTGCACCCTTTATAGTCTGCCTGTTGTTTATACATATAAAGTTAGTAGTCATCTTACTACCAATCTCATCATCATTATATGAATAAATCAGACATACATCTTCCTTGGCATCCTTCTCCATATGTGATATCAGAGCCTGTCTTTCTTCCTCTGACACATTATCAAGAATATCTACAGCATCATCTGCATCCATCTTTTCAAGAACATCTGCAGCCTCATCCACAGACAGTTCTTCTATATACTCTGGTGTATCTTCCAGATATGAAAACACCTCTGCGGTCCAGTCAACACCCAGAATATTATACAGACGTATTCTTTTTTCTTTATCAAGCAGCTTAACTGCATCAGCTATATCATTCTCATGATACTTTGATAACTTCTTACGGATTACCTCATCAGATCTGTTACTTTTAAGGATTCTCACTATATCTTTGCTATAATCCTTATGAATAACTACATTAGATAGAATCTTATTCATCATTATTCTCCTTTCACTATTAAAATGTTAAAAGAACAATGACAAAGATTAGAAAACAGGTGACTTTAACAGACTATTGCACACGTCCCTTTAAGAAACGCAGACAATAGCTTTGTCGGCTTATAATCTATGTCATTGCTTCCTATTCGAGGACTATCATGCCCGTCCATTATCGTCACCTCACTTTTTAATTTTATATAAGCATTTTCATGCTTATTCAACTTTTTCATTTTATAATCTGGTCATTTATATGTCAACTTAAATCAACGTAAAATTTCCAGTAAAACTTCCAGTTAAATCAACGTGAAATTTTCAGTAAAACTCACGTTAATATTTATATTATATACATAAATCAGCATAAGCTTTTCATAGTAAGATTTATATAATTCCGGCTACTTTATATATTTAAATTAAGACATAAAAAAGATGGCAGTTCATATCATTTTCAATAAACCGCCATCTTTTAAGCTCCTATAACATCATATTTATCTTATTGTATTTTTTTATATATTCTTTTTTCTTCTTCGTGATAAAACACATATCATTCCTGAGCTTATAGCAAACAATAACCACACTGTGCCTGCTGCATGCATTGTATCTGATGTAGCAACGCTGTTATCTTTCGAATCTACAGATGTGTTATTGTCAGGGATTGCTGACTGGTTATTATCTTCAGTATTCTTTATTATATCCTTGTAGACAATCGCATATGTTGAAAATCTGTCTGTTTCAAATGTGATAGTATTATCATTTGCATTATAATCAACAGGTATATTTTCTGATTCTCCATTATGAATTCTTATTACACTATACTCTCTTTTTATAGATGCATCCTTATTGATAATATTTTCTGGAATTGCAACTTTAAGTTTTATAGCTGAATTCAATTCATGAACACTATTTTTATTACCATCTACATTCTTATTAAGTACGATATCAAGTATGGTACCTATCTTTTCATCAGCTTTAAGCTTATTATCAATTAATTTCTTATCACTTTCAGTCACTTTATTTTCGATATTGTTTATATCTATTGTAACTTCTACTTTAACACCATTCTTGAATGCCTTAATTTCTTCTTCTGTAAAAACACTGTTAATTATTTCATTATTTGAACCCTCAATGGTCGTATCTGGTGTATCTTCTTTCTTTACAACTTCAACATTAATGCTGACATCTGCCTTAATCATAGGAATTATTGTAACATCTGTCTTATTTCCACATACTTTGCAATGATGTGACTTGCTTCCAGTTTCTGTAGTTGTAGCTTCTTTATCTACTGTCCATTCTGTATCGTAATTATGGCCAAGGGCTGCTATCGCTTCTGTCTTTGTTGCATTACATCTTGTACATGTATATGTCTTTTTACCTGCTTCGGTACATGTTGGCGCTTTGGTTTCTTTTCCTTTGCCCCATTCATGACCTAATGCTTCTATAACTGTTACTTCTGACTTGCTGTCACAGCCTAATCTTGTACAGTGATGTGACTTGCTTCCGGCTTCTTCACAGGTTGCTTCTTTATCTACTGTCCATTCCTCGCTATATTCATGTCCAAGAGCTTCTATTGCTTCTGTCTTTGTTGCATTACATCTTGTACATGTGTATGTCTTCTCTCCGGCTTCAGTACATGTTGGCGCTTTGGTTTCTTTTCCTTCGCTCCACTCATGACCTAATGCTGCTATTTCTGTTACTTCTGACTTACTGTCACAGCCTGGTCTTGTACAGTGATGTGATTTGCTTCCGGCTTCTTCACAGGTTGCTTCCTTGTCTACTGTCCATTCATCACTATAATCATGTCCAAGAGCTTCTATTGCTTCTATCTTTGTCTTTTCGCATCTTGTACATGTGTATGTCTTTTCTCCGGCTTCGGTACATGTTGGTGCCTTGGTTTCTTTTCCTTCGCCCCACTCATGTACTAAAGCTTCTATAACAGTTACATCTGTCTTGCTGTCACAGCCTGGTCTTGTACAGTGATGTGATTTGCTTCCGGCTTCTTCACAGGTTGCTTCCTTGTCTACTGTCCATTCATCACTATAATCATGTCCAAGAGCTTTTATTGCTTCTGTCTTTGTCTTTTCGCATCTTGTACATGTATATGTCTTTTCTCCGGCTTCAGTACATGTTGGTGCTTTTGTCTCTTTTCCTTCGCCCCACTCATGTCCTAAGGCTTCTATAACTGTTACATCTGACTTACCGTCACAACCTGGTCTTGTACAGTGATGTGATTTGCTTCCGGCTTCCTCGCAAGTTGCTTCCCTATCTACTGTCCATTCCTCGCTATATGCATGTCCAAGGGCTTCTATTGCTTCTGTCTTTGTTTCTCCACACACCTTACATGTATATATCTTTTCACCTGCTTCAGCACATGTAGCTTCTTTTGATATTTCTCCATCATTCCATACATGTTCTGTATGTTCAATAGAAGTATCGTTGTAAGATGTTCTTTCCCACTGTAATGTTGTAAGGTCTTTAAGCTTTCCAGCACCTGTATATGGCTGAACCTCTGTACTCAGACTGTCTGCTGCATATAATACATAATTCCTATATGGCAGTGCATTCTTGAATTCTTCTCTATCCTGAACAAGTGCTACCTCACCTGCCTTATCTGTGTTAAGTGCTACCTTTAACTCTGCCTGCTTGCCATCAAGCATATATATAGAATTAAATGCATTGATATATCCGGCTGCACTGCTTCCATTACCACTTATAAGTACATTAGTGATACCTGACATATAACAGTTCTCAAGCAGCATATGTGCTCCACAGTTAGATGAAGCACCATTACTTACTATCTTCTGTGCATACTCTGAACCTGCTGTTTTTTCTATATCCAGACGATAATTCCTAAGATTCTGTGCATCCATAATACAATTATATACATGTGCTGTACCGAATCTTAATCTAGGCATTCTGTCCATAGAATCCTTATAGTAGTTATTAGCAAATGTCACTGTTATATTCTTAGATGATGTATCCTCATCGCTCTGTCCAAGAAGATGTGTTTTCTTCTGTCCATATGCATAATTACATATCTGTTCATGTGTCATTCCAGATTCACGCAAATGCTTATAATATGCATATCCATCCGGATTAGCTTTCATAGCATTCATCATATTATCAAAGAATGTTCCACCATCACTTGCTGGAAGGAATTCACACCATGATATTGTTATATTACTATAAGCTGATGGAGTCTTGATATCTATAACACCATCATATGCCTTATAAAAAGTACAATGGTCAATCCATATATTAGAACTGCCCTTTTCTATAGTCATATAATCCCAGTCATTACGGTCATATCCACCACTTGTTTCATCGTCCCATTCCCAGAGTTCATCAAACTTAATGTTTCTTATAATTATGTTGTCAGAACCTGTTATATCTATACATGTATGTGTAATCTTAGCACCATTCTTAGAATAGATTGTAAGATTGCTCATACCTGCAAGCTTTAACATAGATACTCCTGAGCTGATAAGATCCGGATGTGTAATAGGATAATTCTTATGTGCAGTTATAAATGACTTATATTCTGAATAGCCTTCAACTTCCTTATCGCCAAGTGCTATATCCGCTGTAAGTTCTATAACTGATGCACGTCCACTGGCTTTAACACTCTTTATCGCATCTAAGAATTCTTCAGCACTTCCTGCCTTATAGTAATTCTTTGACTCTTCAAGAAGATTGCCGCCACCAGTCACACCGGCACTTGCTGCATAACCTTCAACATTATACTTGTAAAGACCAGTATCATCACCATCATTTTCATTGTATGTGTCTGATACATACTGTGTTGTAACATATTTCTGCTCTGCTTTAGTTGTTACATTTCCTGCATAGTTAATACCAACTGCACTAAATACTGAATAAGGATCCCATCCAAGATAATTAATCTTAATCATCTCATCTGCCTTTTTCTTAGATATCTGTGGTCTGTTAGCATTAATAGCATATCCTGGTCCATAGCTTCCATATTCATAAAATCTTGCAGCCTTGGCTGAATTACCACTCATATCTGCATATGGATTAGCTGCATTTGCACGTAGAATTTTTCCCATATAACAGTCTATCCATGTTATATACGCATCTGCACCCCAAGGTCGTGCAAGATAATACTTATTGCCTGAGCATCCATCCTCTGAAAGAACCTGACACTTATAGAATGTAAGTCCATAAGCTGCATCTGCAGAAGTCTTAGGAGCACATACATAACCTGAATTCTTGTTGGCATTATAACGGAATACAAGCTTACAATCGTTAAATAACGCTCTAGGCTCATTACCATATATAAAGTCTACATTACCTGCTATATAACACTTGTAGTAATACTGTGTACCCTTATTGGCACATAATGTATCCTGATAACCAAGTATTCTTACATTAATATAAGAAGCATTATCAGCATCACTGCTTAATGCATCTGCTGACTCATTACTCTTACTGCCATCTCCAAGATAGTTATATGTATTCTCAAATGTAAGATTTTCTGCTGTAAAGTTGTGTGCTGTGCTTTCAATACGTACTGCACAACGCTTATCCATGTCACCACCGGCAAGTTCTTTAACATCATAATATATTCTTGTCTTTTCACTATCCTCTCCTATAAGAGAAATATATGGTGATGATACAACAAGATGTTCATTATAATTGCCTTCCTTAACAAGGATAACAACTCTTTTTGTATTAGCTTTATCAACTGAATTTACAGCTGCCTGAACTGTCTTATATGTAGGAATACCATTAACTTCATCGCCATCTGTTCCTTTATATGAAGCATCAACTACCTTATTATAGTTAGTAAGATATACATAATTAAATGTTTCTCTTGTTACATTGCCATCTTTATCTGTTATAAGTAATTCAACATCATTTCTTCCTGCCAAAAGCTCTTCATCTGAAAATGTAAATGTTCCCTTAACACCTACTGTCTGTTCATCAGCAACATTTCCATTAATCTTTAATGTAACTGTTGACTGTTTTTCAACAACTCCTTCAAGTGTAAGCTTTCCGTCATATACTGTGTTGTATGATCTTCTTGTTATAGTAAGTCCTACCGAAGAATCTTCATATGCATATTCTCCTGTATGTCCTGCACTTGGTACTGCCCATACAGAATCTGATGGATTACTATAATTATCAATCTTGCCATCTATGTGTGAGTATGCTATGACATAGTAATAATATGGCATCTCTGCTTCAACATCACTATCTTCATAAGTACATTCGCTTATTGTTGCTATGAGCTTGGCATTATCACTTGTTTCATCATATGAATAACGATACACCTCATATGTATCTGCTTCATTAACCTTATCCCATGCAACATTAATCTTATCACTTGTTGATAATGTACTAAGCACTGGCTTATCAAGTGCTGGTCTTATATATACCTTATCTGACTCAACGTATGAATTAATCTCACCGTCAACACCGAGCTTTCCACTTACCCTGAACTTGTAATCGCCAGCTTCCTTTAATACATATCTGTATGAAGTATCTGTAAGTGCAGACTCAACCTTACTCCATGTACTTCCATTATCCTGTGAAACTTCAAGTACATATAAGCCATCTCCGTCTGCCTCTACTTTATTAGTCCAGCTTACATCTATATATTCTCTTGTGTCTGAACCTATAGCTGTAACTGTATCTATTTCCGGTGCTGTTCCTTCTGCCTTGTAGCATTTATTCTGGTCATAAAGAACTTTTCCATCAGCGGCTTCATACTTCATATTCTTAATAGTCGCCTCAACTCCGGCTAATACGAAACCATAAGATACTGCTGTAGCATCTTTATCTGTCTTAAACAGCTCTGTACTTGTATACTTGTACACTAACTGTCGTTCTGTCTGTCCTTTTGGTGTAACAGATATAGCCAGACCCTCGTCTGTCTTTACCATCTCAAAATGCACCATTGTACCAACAGCTACAGTTCCTGATAATGCACTTCCTGCACCAACTGGTTCACTTGTTCCTTTGTAATATATCTGCTTTAATTCTGTTGACTTTCTTATACCAGCTGTAGCTATCTTGCTGCTGTCATAAGCACCAAAGAATAAACCGTTGCTTGAGCTGTTTCCACATGAATTAATAATTATATCTGCTGATAATTTATTAATATCTGCTGTTTCTTCAAAACCATAGTAACTTACTGTTGAACTTATATTAGTTTTATCTGCTGAAAGTGTACCACCTGTCTGTGTCAGCTTAAGCCTCTGTCCTTCCGGCTGTACTACAAGACTATCTGTGCTGCCTGTTATAACTGGCATCTTTGGCTGCTTGACATATTCAACTTCTTTGGCATCGTATACTACTGATATTGACTTGATATAGGCACTATCTTTACCTTGAGCAGTAGATACTATCTCAACCGTACCTGCCTCCTTAGAATCATATCTGTAAGACGAAACTGCTGTTGTTGTACTCGCTGCTTCTCCACCTATTGTATACAAAGCATACATACCACTATATGCTTCTACAGATACCGTACATCTTCCAGTTACAGGAACTACTATCTTCGTCCCACCATTAAACTGCGCTTTATCACCAGATGCAGCCAGCTTTCCTGTACTTGCATCAATATAAAGTCCATTATAATATCCGGTATTATTTTGTATTGTCTTATTAAAATAATCACCAGAACCAGACACGAAAGACCAGCTTGTTATCTGCTCGAATATAACTTTCTGTGTCACTTCACCTGATTTAACTGTTATATCTGCTCCTGACTTAAGCTTATATGGCTGTGCTATGAAATCACCACCAATAGTAAGTGTATAAGAGCCTTCTCTAAGCCTGATATTATCCTTTGAATCAAAGCTATATGTATATCTGCTGTTATCTTTATTAGTGTATGTATATATTATATTCTTTCCTGTAAGATCCGGTTCATCTGGAAGATTAAGTGTAACAGCATATGTTGGCTTAAGCCCGGCTGTTATATCTAACGTTCCATCCTCTGTATAGCTTACTCCACTATGTGCTGACGTTATCTCATAATCATCCGCTCCTGTGAGTACTACATTATATGTCACTCCCTCTTCAACTCTTGCAGAATATGACTTCTTATCAGCTGCCATAACGACCTCTGGTACATATTCTTTATCAGCATCTGTTAAAAATGATACTCCAAGCTGTGACACATCGTATTCATCTGCAATACCTGTTATATTACCAGTTACTGTCTTAGTTGAAAGCTTCATGATTGTAATATCTGCTGTCACCTGACTTGAAGCTTCCTTGCTAATCTTTACTGATGTTATGCCATTAGTTATAATATAAGCAGGATTACTTATAGAAAGCTCATATTCCATCTCTTCATCTTCTACTGGAACATCAACTGAGTACATGCTATCTGATATAATACCAGAATACTGCATACCTGTAGTCTTATTAACTGCAACCACACTTGTTCCATCAGGAATAGCTGATGCGGATGTGATAGTTCCTTTGATTGATGTCTTTTCAAACTCCATACATTCAACTGAAACAGACTGAATATATGTTGAAGAATTATAAACTGATTCTAATTCTATATCACCTTCATCACCTGTAAGATAACACTCTATTGTAACTGTATTATATGAACCATCTAATTTTGTATTAGATATGCATTCTGCTTTCCTGACTGTTCTTCCACTCACCTTCCAGTATGAAGACAGTATATCTTTTGTATTATCAACTGCACTTATATTATTCTTATTAACTATAAGTGTTATAACTGCTTTATCTCCTATAACTGGAACATACAGCTTAGTGCCAGTATTAATCTGGATTCTTTTATTAGATGCATCAGGATAAAACTTTCCTTTAGATGCATCAATATATAATACATCACCATCAGCATTAGTATATGTTCCTTTACCTGATTGTATCACAGTCGCTGTAGTATTATTAGCTGCGGCTGTCATTGTATTATTGGTACTATAATCCCATACTGCAGAAATCTTTTTATCTGTACCTGTCTTAAAATCATTCAGCTTGTTATCAGAAAATGATGCTGATGTTGTTGCAGTACTTGTAGATGAATCTATCTGGATAGAATATAAATATGTATTAACACCTACTTTAAGTGCTACATTCTCTGCACCATTATTCACATATCCTGTTATCTCGTATATCTTGTTTCCTTTAGCTTGTACAGTAGTATCCTGCATACCATCTAATTCAATATTAGAGGCAGTTAATGTACTTTCTGACTTTAAAGTAATTGTACATCTGCCAGCTCCCTTAACTATAGGAAATGTAAATAACGTACCTGCATTAGTCTGATATGCATTACTTCCATTGCTTGCAAACTTACCTGATGTGGCATCTACTGTTAATTCGTTATTATCGGAATTAAGCAATTTTCCACTATTTCCCTCCAACTTGGTAACTTTATTCCCATTACTGTCATACATTTTATCGTTCGTATCTGCATATGTCCATATAGCAGACATACTCTCAGCTGCCTTTGCCTTAACAGCAAACAGCCCATCTGGTATAGAAATTCCCGACAAGATTAAAGCAACAGCCATAATCACAGCCGATATTCTCTTAAACCATCCTTTCTTCCTTACTGATTTCTTCATGTTGTCTCCCTTTCCCGGCATAAAATACTATGATGTAACACTATTAACAGGAGAAATTATGACATTGCTATAGTTGATTGTTTTAATACATGCCATACTCTATGTTAATCTTACACAAAAAAACGCCTCATTTTTTAATTTAAGAATACAACCTGCACTATTTTCATACTACTAATATTTTTTCATTTTATATATCAACTACAGATTTTTTCATCTTTTATTTGTCTTTTTTTTAGTACATAAGTACTATATGATATAACTATCTACACACCATAATCTATTACATGAAAATCAATCTAACTACAAAAAACACCATGAAAGCCTTTTAACTTTCATGGTGTTTTATATTAGGAAAAAAGTTTATATAAATGTGATGTGATTCACATTTGTACCAGTTCAATAAATCAATCTTATCTGATAATCATTTAACATTATCCAACACTATACAAGACCAAGTATATGTGGAAGGAACATTGATATCTGAGGAATATATGTTACAAGCAACAATGCTATAAGGATTACTCCGAAGTAAGGAAGCAGTGTCTTTATAACGCTCTCGATTGTCGTTCCACCAACACGGCAGCCTGTAAAGAGGATTGTACCTACAGGAGGTGTTATTGTACCAATAGATAAGTTGAAGCATAGTAATATACCAAAATGGATAGCATCCATGCCAAGTGACTTACAGATTGGTAAAAGGATAGGTGTAAATATAAGTATCGCTGGTGTTACATCCATAAATGTACCTACTACAAGTAATAATACATTTATAAGAAGTAATATAAGGAACTTATTAGTTGTAAGACCAAGTATTGCCTTAGCTATCATATCCGGAATTCCTGTAAATGCCATAGCCCATGACATAATAGATGAAAGACCGATCATGAATGTGATAATACCTGTTGTCTTAGCTGCTTCAAGGACAATTCTAGGAATATCCTTAATCTTAAATGCTCTGTATATAAGTGATAATACCGTTGCATACACTACTGCAATAGCAGAACCCTCTGTTGCTGTAAAGATACCTCCAAGGATACCTCCGATTACGATTACGATAAGTAAAAGACTTGGTATTGCCTGCCATAAAGTCTTAAGAGCAACATTAAGTGGAACTCTTGATTCTGCCTGATATCCACGCTTCTTAGCCATGATACCTGCAAGCACCATAACTGCACCACCCCAGAGAATACCTGGAATGTAACCTGCCATAAAAAGTGCTGCTATAGAAACACTGCCTGCAACGCTTGAATAAACGATCATAGTGTTACTTGGTGGGATAAGCATACCTACTGGAGCAGATGCTACGTTAACTGCTGTACTATAGTTCTTATCATATCCTTCCTTTTCTTCAAGTGGTCCGATTGTACCACCCATGGCAGCAGCAGCTGCTGCACCTGAGCCTGAGATTGCTCCGAATAACATATTAGCTACTACATTTGACTGTGCAAGTGCACCAGGCATACGTCCACTAATTACCTTTGCACAGTTTACAAGTCTCTGTGCTATGCCACCATTATTCATTATGTTACCTGCAAGAATGAAAAATGGAATAGCTATAAGTGAAAACGAGTTAGAACCCGCGAATATTCTCTGTGCTGATGTTGCGAAAGAAACATCTGCTGGAATCATACATATCATTGAAACTGCTGATGACATACCTATGGCTACACCGATTGGAGCACCGATAACAAGCAGTACTACCAGTATTGTAACCATTACTAAAGCTACCTGTAATGCTATACTCATATTTACCTCCTATTCTGCCTTCTTCTTAAGCTCAAGACCGATATTATATATGCTGTAGAATATAATGATCACGCCACATATTGGAATTATAGAATATATAATACCTGTTGGAATATGTAAGATTGAATCATACTGTACGAAATTCATCTGTGTAATCTTAAAGCCGCCGAATACCATTATAAGTCCTGCAAACACTATAGTTACACACTCAATTATAATGTTTACCGCAGTCTTAGCTTTTCCTGGAAGCTTATCCTTTAAAACTGCTATATTGATATGTTCTCTCTGACCAAACATATAAGTTGCAGATATGATTATCAACCATACGAATGAATATCTTGTAAGAATCTCTGTCACACTGCTTGGTGAAGAGAAGATATATCTTGCAACTACCTGGTAAGTTACCATAAGCACCATCATGATAAATATGAATACGCTTGCATACGAAGTTATCTTATCTAGTATATTCTTAACTGTTTTCATATAAGTACACCTCCTCATTAATCCTGATTACGTAGAGCTTCTACCTTATTATATATATCCTTTGTCATATCTGACTGGTTAGCGATACTATCAAGTAATGGCTGACATTTTTCCCTGAATTCGTTAGTATCAGGATATACAAAGATTGCTCCATGGGCTTCTGCTTCTTCCTTGCCCTTTTCTACAGCATCCTTAAATGTATCGAACTCATAATCTGTTGATTCCATGACAAGCTGGTCGAATATCTTTCTATCCTCTGCTGATAAACTGTCAAGGAAGTTAGTACTTGCTACTACTACATCTGGATGTACAATATGTCTTGTATATGAATAATACTTAGCCACTTCATAATGCTTGAAATCTGAATATACAAGTTCACTGTTTTCACCTGCATCTATAACGCCCTGCTGAAGTGCTGTATATACCTCTGACTGAGACATTGCTGTACCTGTACCACCCATATACTTAACCATGTTAAGATATGTTGTACTATCATTAACTCTGACGATCATACCCTTAAGATCCTCTGCTGAGTTGATAGGCTTGGCTGCATATATATTTCTCTCACCAGCTGTATATATTGTAAGAACCTCAAAATTATACTTTCTTGTTGACTTAAAAAGATCTGTAAACACACCAGTTTCTGTTGCTCGTCTTAAGTGATCCATATCCTTATAAAGATAAGGGGCACCTACGATAGCAAAATCAGAATCATATCCTTCTGGAACTGAACAGGGTACGATAGCCATATCAAGAGCTCCTGTTCTTATAAACTCTGCCATGGAACCCTGCTCGCCAAGTACACCATTGGCATATATAGTCATCTTGTATCTTCCATTAGTCGCCTTTTCGAACTTTTCACCAAGCTCCTTCATAGCTTTATACTGTGGATGATTCTCATTCTGGTTAAATGCTACTCTTATAATCTTTACTTCCTGACCGTCTGCACTGTCAGTTGAACATCCTGTAAGTGTAAGACTGGCCAGCATTGTTATGCATAATACTAATGCTATTATTTTCTTGCCCATAAATTCCTCCATATCTGATACATTTCAAACGTCAGTCATAAACCCTGATAAACAACTGACAGCTTTGCTCTAATGCATCTGCCTGATTACTTTAAAAGCTCTAAGCTTACCTTGACTACAACCTTTCTTACTTCCATAGGTTCTCCATCTGCAACCTGTGGTCTGTGTACATCTGTTGGAAAGAATACACAGAAACATCCTGGTGTTGAGGTGATAAAGCCTTCATTCTCAACCTTCTTGTAGAATATAAGATCTCTTTCATCGAATCTTTCATCCACCTCATAATTTCCTGTATCTGGTGTAAAGCCTAACTTTTCTCTTCCTGTTACAAGGAACTGGACATCTAAGTACTTTTCGTGAACCTCTGGTTTTCTATCACTTACTGGTTCTGTCATAGCATCGAATACCTGTGCATATAACTGTTTACCTTCTATTTCATATACACCTGTTTCCATTTTAGTAAAATCATTGCTCTTTAAATATTCTATAGCTCTCTGTACTGCCTTTGGATAATTAGAATAATCATCCTGTGTGTGAATTGATGAAAATATCATCTCTGCTCCCTTCTGTCTGCCTTTCACCTGCAGACATTTCGTATTTAATTCAGTATTTAATTCAATATTCAATCCAGTAATGACGTTTTAAATGCTTATTTACTGGACATTATTTTTGCTTTTATTCTCCATGGCGTGAACCATATTAACTATCATTTTATGCGAAGGAACCGGAATTCCAAGTCTGTCTCCCGCCTTAACAACTGCACCACTTATTGTATTAACCTCTGTAAGTCTTCCTGCCTTTAAGTCTGCATATATAGAAGTCCTTCCTTCTGGCGAATTGATAGATGTATTTCTTACTCTCTCAATCATCTCATCTTCATCAAACTCAAGTCCCATAGCCTTTGCTACCTGCATTGCTTCTTTTATAAGTGTAACTGTCATATTCCATGCATATTTATCCTCTGCGATGAAGCCGATAGGCACCTGAAGCACTCCTGTTAATGCACTAAGTGAGACATTCGTAAAAAGCTTATCCCATATAAGCTGTTGTATGTTACTGTAAATGTGTGTATCAAAACCACATCCATCAAAACATTCCTTTACTTTATCAAGCATACCCTTCTTATCTTCTACAAGCATGCCAATGTTAGTCTTACCCTTACCGCCTCTTCTTACATATCCGTTATCAAGAATAGCTCCATTATCTTCTGTTGTTCCTATAATAATTCTTTCCTTAGGAACGAACTCTTCAATAATATCTTCGTGTCCGGCACCATTCTGAAGAGTTAAAACATAAGTATTATCGCCGATTATAGCCTTATTTTCCATAAGAGCAGCTCTAGAATATAATGCCTTGACAAATATAATAACAAGATCAACCTCACCTATTCCTTCGCTGCTAAGCAATGCCTTTGGATGATATATGACATCTTTATCATTCTCATATAGCTTCAATCCATCTGCACTAATCTTTTCAACAAGTTCTTCCTTCTTATCTATCATATAAACATCATTGTTTATTGAAAGATGGCCTCCATATATAGAACCCATAGCACCAGCTCCAAGTACTGCTATCTTCATAGTGATCCTCCATTCTTGCGCTGCTTCTTTGCGCATCTCAAGTTTGTGCGAAGTACAAATCTTGTGTGTGAAAAATCTTATTTTTCACATTATCCTCCATTTCTGAACCGTAATACTTCTTATTATACAATATACTTTATATATAGCATACTTTAAAATCCAGCCGGTAATATTATCACCTGTTTAAAAGCCTCTATAATAATCACAGTCATCATTTTCCTCTATATAATCATAGTCATCAGCTTTTACAGACTTACCGGCTGATTATCAACCGTAACGCTTTTCTATATTATCTTGTAAATTCAGCAAGTCCTTCGATTGCATATGCTCTGATAGGGCATGAATCTAATCCATAGATTGGAAGTGGTGAATATGACATGAAGAATGTATCCTGTGAAAGCTTATCAAGATTCTTTAATACTTCAAGGAATACTATGTTTTCTGCCATACAGATATCGTGGAAAGGCTTAACATCTTCGTTGCAATTCTCAATTGAAACTCCATCACCAAAGCCTACACACTTAATCTTGTGGTCTACACACCACTGTGCTGTTTCACCATTAACTAATAATCTCTGATCCTTATCTGTATTAGTATCAGGTGTGAATGGATCAATCTTATAAGAAGAATCTATGATAAGAATATCTCCTTCCTTAACCCAGCCCTCTGTTGCCTTATCAAGGTCTGCTGCACTGATGTGCTTTCTATGAGGAAGTGTTTCCTTGAAATCTACATATATTGCTCTTCCCATAAATGTTGTAAGTGGAAGCTCTGCAACTGATGGCCAGTTATCATCATGATGATAAGGACACTCACAATGTGTTCCAAGGTGGCTTGTAAGATCCATAGCTGTATGGAAATCAGGGATTGGTCCACCTGTATTATATCTGATAAGATGGCATCTTCTCGACTCTGTCTTTGGGTCTAATGGCTTTGTAAGATCGATCACCTTTAATCCGTTTCCTAAATCAAATGTTGTATTCATAATATTTTTCCTCCTTAAACTTTGTTATTGATTGTGTTTTAAAATGTTTGTTAACTTTTTGTCTTTCCTTTCGACACTTGCAGTATACCAGTATACCGGTATATAATCAATTATCAAAGTTCTATAAAGTTATATCTCTTTTTTTGTGCATTTTAAACAATACAGCGTTGTTTTAGAAATACTTTGTATAAATAGTTGCTTGGATTTTTATAAAAGTTTGATAAATAAATATCAATGTCATATGTAGAGCAATAGAAAAAAATCGCAAAAATAGAATAACAGAATTTAAAAAAATTACACTTTTTGACACTTTATTTTATATGGTGTAATATATGATATTGCTTTTATTTTAAGTCATGTAACATAACATCTTGGATTAAATAGATTTAATTTTACAAAAATGGAGATATAATATTTATGAATACTTCTACATCATACTGGCTGAAAAAAGGCATACACAATGGTATGCCAATAGCCCTGGGATATCTTGCTGTGTCCTTTACTCTTGGAATAGCTGCCAAAAATGCTGGATTAACAGCACTGCAGGCTGCCCTGGCAAGTATAACATGCCACGCATCTGCTGGAGAATTCGCCGGATTCACGCTTATAGCCGCACTCGCCACATATACAGAAATAGCTGTCATGGAGCTTATAATCAATGCACGATACTTTCTTATGTCGTGTGCGTTAAGCCAGAAGCTTGACAACAAAATGCCTTTTTTTCACAGACTGATCATGGGACTTTTTGTTACTGATGAAATATTTGGATTATGTGTATCTGTTCCTGAAAAGCTTAATCCAGCCTATATGTATGGTATGGTGCTTGTTGCATCCCCAGCCTGGGTTCTTGGAACCTACTTTGGTGTACTTTTTGGAAACATACTTCCAGCAAGCATCGTAAGTGCGCTAAGTGTCGGACTATATGGAATGTTTATTGCTATCATCATTCCACCAGCAAGAAAGAACAAAATTGTAGCTTGCGTTGTTGCTATATCTATGATTATAAGCTGCATATTCTCTTATGCACCTGTTGTCAGTTCGATATCATCTGGAACACGTATTATTATTCTTACAGTAGTTATTTCACTAGCGGCTGCTGTATTGTTTCCTGTTAAAGAAAACGAATGTTAAAACTAAAGGAGCTAAAATAAATGCTTTTACATAATACTTATATATACATACTTATAATGGCAGCTGTAACATACCTTATCCGAACACTGCCGCTTACACTTATCAGAAAAGAAATCAAGAATACAACCATCAAGTCTTTCCTGTATTATGTACCTTATGTAACACTGGCAGTTATGACGTTTCCTGCCATACTTGAATCTACAAACAGTGTTATATCCGCCGCTATTGCGTTTGTGATAGCTGTTGTACTTGCCTGGATGGGAAAAAGTCTTTTTCAGGTTGCTATGTTTAGCTGTGCTGCTGTATTCATAGTTGAACTTCTTATGAGATTTATTGCTGGTTAATTGTATACTGTCAATTATTCCACGCATTATGCTTATTTTCAATATAGCGCTTATGTACTGTTTACTGATACTATAATAAACTGATAGCAATATACTAAAGGCAATATATTAAAAACATATACTAAAAGCATATACTAAAAAAATCCCTGCTATAGTGATTACAACTAATCAACTATAGCAGGGTTTAATAACTTCACAGAACCTTAAGTCAACATATATCAGGGTTTATATTATGGAGGGTTCTGTATTATGGGCAAATCTTCTGATAAGCCTTGAAGTTATCAGCATATTAATCAAACCTTCTTATCTTTTATCATATAAGATAAGAGCAATCATCTCAACAGGCTCGTTACCTATCGCCTCTATTCCATGACCTTCACCTGAACCTGTAAATGTAACATCTCCAGCTGTAACTGTCTTTATAACACCATTATCATTATACTTTGCTGTACCGCTTAATATATAATAGGTTTCTGACTCACCATTATGAATATGGTATCCTATAGCAGAACCTGGATATACTGTTGTATGTCCAAATACTCTGCCTGCTTTATACATCTCATCCTCTCCATTAAGAAGACTTCTTACAAGTATTTCTCCAGTTCCATTGAAGGGACTCGGTTTTTTATCATATATTTTATCATCTCTTTTACGAACCATACATATCTCCTTTCCTGTCAGTGCAGACTCATGTTTATATAATCAACATTACATAACATAGACATCTGCTCTGACAGTATTTTCTTACTATATTTTTATCAATACACTTATACACCTTATTAATTTACTGTATCTATTGGGGGAATATTATTTATTATATTTCTTAGCCATATCATTGAATTCTTCTTCTATTCCAATATAGTAGTTAAGCCCCATGTCAATCCACTTTGGCATATCTTCTTTTGGCATGCCACCCATATCGTGTTCATCATGGAATACAGTATTGCGGTCTTTTAAAGTTTCCTTACCATATACATACATACCAAACATAGATGCTTTCTCAAATACGTGGCATGTTACAAAGTTAAATCCATAAGGAATAACATCATCAAGGTTAATATCTGCCTTGCCATTCTTACTCATAACATCCGGCCACATCTTCCAGCCCTTAACTTCCTTACTTACCTTTTCAGCTTCCTCTATAGTCTTAAGACCAATAATAAGTGTCATAACATCAACACCCATATCCTTTGCCATAGCCTCAGCAGCCTTACATCTTTCAATAGCCTCATCTATACCATATTCAAGCTTACATTCTGTACGTGCTATAACTAAGAAATCTGTTCCCTTTGCAGCCTCAAGACTTGCTGCAACTTTTGCAAGCCATTTTTCTCTTGAAACAACTTCATGCTTGATATCTCCATCCTTATATCCGTTCATCATTGCAAAACCCCATCTGTTCCAGCCTCTGATGCCTGTTGTATCATCGATAGTACAGCCTTTTGCTCCTGCATTTATAAGTCTTTTTATAAGTCTGTATGTAGTAAGTGGAGTATCTCCGAATCCATCATCTGCATCTACTATAAGTGGAAGTGATGAATAGTTACATATTCTTTCTGTTGACTGTACAAGGTCATCTGCTGTTATAAGACCAATATCCGGAAGACCTGCAACACTTTCTGCAAGCTGTCCACCACTTAACATAAGTGCCTTAAAGCCCGTGAGTTCCGCTGCTCTTGCAGTTCTACAGTCCCATACACATGGTGCAAAGATCTGCTCGTTTTTTACTAATTCCTTAAATGATGTTGTTTCTTTCTTAATATACTCTTCTTTCATAATTCTTTATTCCTTTCTGCTGATATGTTTATAGTTTTTTACTGATATTTTATAACACTTTAAGCTGCTATAGGATACATAATGTTGCCAAGTACTAAGGCAAGTGCGAGTGCAAGTAATGTAATAACAACTGTTACTACGAATAAATATTTATAACCTTCCTTGTATGAAACTCCTGATATAGCAAGGACTGCAACGATACCGCCGCTATGAGGAAGACTGTCAAGACCTACAGATGCAATAACACCTATTCTGTGCATTATAGCTGGATTAACTCCCATAGCCATAAATGGTTCTGCAAGTACTGAAAGTGTTGTTGAAAGTCCTCCCATACCTGATGCATTAAGTCCACATAATAATGTAGTAGCAATACCAAATATAATAAGTGGATTACCACCTGATGTACTAAAGTTAAGAATTCCATTAACAATCTGGTTAAATCCTGGTGCTGCTTTAACCACTGAACCTATGGCTACTATAGCTGATGCATTGATAGTTGTAACTGCTGCACTGCTGACTGCATCTGTAAGCAGCTTCTGTACTCCTGTAATATTCTTAAAGAATAATATACAGCAAAGAACAATTCCTGATAAAAGTGCAACTGATATATCCTGCTTTAATACATTCAGTACAACTGCTACACATACGATAGGAAGAATCGCAAGTACTACATTAGGCAGCTTTCCATTTGCTTCCATCTCATCTGTCTTTGCAAGAACTTTGGATGTTTCTTCATCAACAATAAAGCCTTCTCCATTTTTCCTGGCCCTGTTTGACTCCCACATAAGATAAACCAGAACAAGTGCAAGTGTAAAAACACCACATACAACGCCAACTACTGGAGCTGCCATAGCATTAGTTGGAAGAAATGATGATGGAATAATATTCTGCACCTGAGGATTACCCGGTAACATTGTTACCCATGTGAATATACCAGCACCAATTGTTGCAGGTATAAGTTTTCTTGGCATATCAGCTTCCCTGAATACCGCAAGTGTGATTGGATAAAGGGCAAAACATGAAACCATGGCAGATACACCACCATAAGTTAAAAGTCCACCAGCGATTACGATAGCTGGTATGGCAAACTTAACACCAAGCTTACCAATAATAAATGAAGCTATTGACCTTGCTGCTCCTGTAATATCCATGACCTTTGAAAGAATGGCACCTAACAACAGCATAAGCCATGATGATTTAACAAAGTTTGCAAATCCAGTCATATAATCACCTGTCATAGTTGATACAACTGGAAGTCTGCTGAAAAGTGCTATAAATATAACACTGATTGCCGCTGCATATACAACCGGCACTTTCTTTAATGTAAGGACTAGTAACAATGCAAGTCCTACGAGAATGATTATCATATCCATATGATTGTCCTCCTACAATTTCCTTTTAATCTTATAGCGTATGATTGATTATATTTACACGCTATTGGATCTGTACTAAATACTTTTATACAAATCTGTCATTGATTAAGAAATGCTAAATCCATGCTTTCATAATATGCGCGCTTATTATTACTTGGATTATTTGCATACCTCTTGTGTAACTGTAGTATACAACAGTTATTTAAGTTTGCGCAATGCTTAATTTTCTATAATTTTTTCATTATATTTTTGTGCATTTTCACCAATACATTGTTTTTATTTTACATGTAATTTCATATAAGTGTCCTTTTCAAATTATATTAAAATCCATAAAAATAAACATTATTTTTTAGATACACATCAATTCTTTAGCTACCTCACCAGCTTTTTTCTAAATGTTTTAACAATTTATCTGTTGCTAATCAGCTTATATTAGTGTAATATAATAGATGTATACATCAGTTATTAAACGCGATACATTATAAAACAATAATGTGTATTTTAACACATTATCATTCTCTAACATGCATTTATATTAAACGTAAAACATGAATAGACAAAAATCTACGTAGAAACGGAGAATTATTATGGCAAATACAGAAAATATGTCCAAAAAGGGATTAAAAGAACAAACATACCTCACGCTAAAAGAAAGAATGGTTGATTGTGTATACCCACCTGGATCTCTTATTAACGAAGCACAACTTGCTGCTGATCTTAATCTCAGCCGTACACCAATAAGAGAAGCCATAAGCAAGCTTGAAATGGAAGGCTTTGTCCAGATTCTGCCTAAAAAAGGTATATACGTTACTAATATAACTTTCAATGATGTAATACAGGTTTTCCAGACACGACTAGAAATCGAACCAATAGCTCTTAAGCTTGCTGCTCCCCATCTTCCTAAGGAAGGGCTTACCCTATTCTGTCAAAAGTTCGAAGAACCTGTTACAGATATACATAACAGCTTCCGCCTTGATACAGCTATGCATCTTTTTATTATTGAACATTGTGGAAACAAATATATAATTGACATGATGCAGCGCGTTTTTGAGGAAAATACAAGGATAATAATTTCAAGCAAACAGAATCAGGCTCATATACATGATGCCAAGCATGAACATATGGAAATCCTTAACTTGCTGATTAACGATAAATATGCTGAAGCTGAGGCTGCCATGAGAACTCATATCGAGGAATGTAGAAGAGCTGCTCTGGATTACTTTTTAAACAATCAGGTATATACTTCATCAACAAACAGCTCATCTTATATAAAAGAGCTTGAAAAATACTCTTAATACACAGATTATAAATATTATCGTATTAAAAATTGTTAAACCCCAGCCACATATGCACTAAGCATCTGTGACCAGGGTTTAATAACTTAATCCGACATCTTTTCACAATCTATTTATTCTTATAATTAGCAATACCAAATATCGCACATAACAATATGCATGCGAATATCATCCAACCAACAAGATATGATGTTCCAAGCTTTGCGAATGTATCGTAATATCCCTTAAGATATACAATTACAATAATCGCCGGAAGTATATAACTCATATAGAATCTGAAACATTCAGGGAACTTTATGCCCTTACCTGTATTAGCTTCCTGTCTGAAGCCTTCCCAGCCCCAGCCATTCTTCTTTGTACAGAATAACACGAATATCATACTTCCAAGTGGAAGAAGATTATACGATACAAGGAAGTCTTCAAGATCCATAATACCAGTTCCTGGACCAAGTGGTTCAAAACCTGAAAGCACATTAAAACCTAATACTGCTGGAAGTGAAAGCAATGACATAAACACAATATTCCACAACACAACATTTTTTCTTGAATACCCCTTAAGGTCTATGTAAAACGAAATAATATTCTCGAATACAGCTATAACCGTTGAAAGCGCCGCAAACGACATAAATATAAAGAATGCTGTTCCCCATACTCTTCCACCAGCCATGCTGTTAAACACATTCGGCAGTGTCTTAAAAAGCAGCGAAGGACCTGCATCAGGCTGTACTCCAAATGAAAAACATGCTGGTATAATAATAAACCCAGCCATAAGTGCAACGAATGTATCAAGTACTACTATGCTGACAGCTTCGCCACCTATGGTTCTATCCTTCTTCATGTAGCTTCCGAAGATCTCCATAGCACCAATACCTACACTAAGTGTAAAAAATGCATGTGTCATGGCATCAAATATAACAGGACCTATACCTCTTGCCTTAATAGTATCAAGATTAGGAACAAGATAAAACTTAACACCCTCTGATGCACCTGGTAAAACAAGCGAATGTATCGCAAGAACAATAATAAGCACTATAAGACATGTCATCATTACCTTTGTTATCTTTTCAATACCCTTTTCCAGTCCAAGTGCACATACACCAAAGGACAACAATATCGCTATCATCATCCATACAATCATGACTCCAGGATTACCTAACATATTGCCAAACTCTGCGGTTATCTGCTCTGAGCTGACACTTGTAAGTGAACCGCTTGCTTCCTTGAATGCATAATAAAGCATCCATCCGGCTACCATAGTATAGAAAGCCATAAGAATATAACTTCCAACTACTGATACCCACTTAAAATAATGCCACTTGCTGCCTTTTTTCTCTAGTACCTCATATGCTCTGGCTGCACCCTTTCCACTTCCTCGTCCTACCGTAAACTCAGCACACACAATAGGAAAACCTAGAATAGCAAGGAACACAAGATATATCAGTACAAATGCTGCTCCTCCGTTAATTCCACATATGTATGGAAACTTCCATACATTGCCAAGCCCTACTGCGCACCCGGCTGACACAAGGATGAAACCTAGTCGCGATCCAAACGTTTCTCTTTCTTTCAAAACAAAACCTCCAATATTTCACTGTTGTATATTTTTACAATATTCTGCATAACTAATTGCTTACAACTAACGTGCCATAGCTGCTTTAACAAGATGCTTTGCAAGCACAGATGTAGTAACTGAACCAACTCCACCTGGAACAGGTGTTGCTATTGCTGCAATATCGCTTATAGCATCAAAATCAACATCACCACATAAACTGCCCTCGTCATCTACATTAATACCTACATCAATGACAACTGCGCCATCTGCTACATATTCCTTCTTAATCATACGTGCAGAACCTGCTGCCGCAACAAGTATCTCGGCATTCCTGCAGGTACCTTCCATATCAACTGTCTTTGTATGACATACTGTAACTGTTGCATTGCGCTTCATAAGAAGCATAGAAACAGGTTTTCCTATAACAAGACTTCTTCCTACAACTGTTACCCTTTTACCCTTTATATCAATACCAGCATAATCCAACATCTCAATGACTGCCTCTGCTGTACATGGTGCATATCCACTCTCATCACCAGCATATACCTTAGCTAAGTTAAGAGGTGATATACCATCAAGATCTTTTCTTGGATCTATTTTGTTTTCAATCTGCTTTTCATCAAGCTGCTTTGGAAGTGGTCTTAACATAAGAATACCATCTATGTCAGGATTCTCGTTAATCTTATCGAACTCAGCCTGAAAAGTCTCATTATCTATATCAGCATCAAATGTATATGTTGTACATCTGACTCCTACCTTATCCATCTTTTTAACAGCTCCTCTTTCATATGAGCAGTCATCTGGTCTTTCACCAACCCTGATAATAGCAAGGTGTGGAAGTGGACCTTCTATACTTTTAACCTGTTCCATAAGCTTTTCATTAATGGCATTAGCTACTGGAAGTCCTTTTAATATCTCCATTATCTATGTATCTCCATATATTTTATTTTGTTGTGATAATATCTTAATTTACTCTTTCTCAACTCATACACTCACGAACCCGCGCTACGCGCTATCTCGCCCTGCTTCGCATGGCTGTTCGTTCGTTAATGGCGCAAGAAAAGTATATGTCTGGCTATCTCACACAATCCATAACTCTGTCATACACCTCATCTGCCATCTGATTACCTCTGATGATAAGCTCATCTGCCCTGGTATTCATATCATCTGCCACATCAGTGTCCTTCATAAGTTTTGTGTTTATGTATACATTAAGTGAAGCTCCGTTGAGTGCTGCCTTACACATCTGTACACCTACTCCCGCATCACTTATAGCTAACCTGCTTCCAATAACAGATATCCTGTCTATAAGTCCAATAGCTTCAACTATAACCTCCATCATGGAAAGTGGTGCTTCACTTGCTGCTATAAGCGCTTTTTCCATAACCTCTTCACGATACTTTAACTGCTCATCAGTATCTTTAGGAAGACCATACGCCTCCGATAAAGGCTTGAAGGCTTTGGCATCCTTATCCATACATTCTGCCAGTTCTTTAGTCAGGTCATTTGCACGTACTATAAGTTTTTCAATTTCATCCTGATATTCGGCATATTTTTTCTTTCCTGTTGTAAGTGCAAGAACCATGTTACCAAGTGACATGCCAACTGCTGCAACATAACCACATGCACCGCCTCCTCCTGGAACTGGTTCCTTTGATGAAAGCACATTAAGGAATTCGTTCATATTCATATCTGTCATCATATCTCTTTCTCCTTTACAGACCATTATTCTGCCAGTATCTGAAATGTATCATTTTATTTACTATAATTCAATCTCTCCTGTAAACACGGTAGCTGCAGGACCTTCCATATATACATCCCCGCTTTCTTCATCCCATGTTATCTTAAGATCTCCTCCTAGAAGGTGAACTGTTACATCCTTACTGTCACACATACCATTAAGAACTGTAGCAACAACTGTCGCACATGTTCCTGTTCCACATGCGAATGTCTCACCAGAACCTCTCTCCCACACTCTCATGTTAAGAGTCTTTCTGTCTAATATCTGTACGAACTCTGTATTGATTCTTTCTGGAAATGCCTTATGATTCTCAAAGTATGGTCCAACCTTTTCTATATCGAATTTTGTTATATCTATATCGTTATCAAGATATACAATATCATGTGGGTTGCCCATAGATACACCTGTTATATCATATGATTTTCCATCCACCAATATTGCTTCATTAATAACTGCATTTTCCACATTATCAAGTGCTTTAACCGCAAGCGGACACAGTTTGGCATCATTCTTATATGTATTCCTGTAAGCTGCCTTATATTCTACTAAAGCATTAACATCTACAGGCACCTTTGAAGCCTCAAGTTCCGGTTTTCCCATATTAACTACTACAGAAGCTACCTTGCCATCATCTCCAACATTTAACTTAAGTATCTTAATACCTGCCAATGTCTCTACATTGACTGTTGTCTTATCTGTAAGGCCATTGTCATATACGTACTTTCCTACACATCTTATTCCATTTCCACACATCTGTCCCTGTGAACCATCTGCATTATACATCTCCATAAAAAAGTCTGCATTATCAGATGGCTTTATAAGTATAAGTCCATCAGAACCTATTCCAAAATGTCTGTCACTTACCCTTACAGCCACCTCTGATGGGTTTGCCAGAGGTAACTTAGTGCAATCCACATATACATAATCATTGCCTGCACCCTGCATCTTTGTAAACTTCATATCAATCTCCATTTCTTTATGTGAAAATGATTATTCTATTGAATATAATTCTTCTCACACTTAATATTCTATATTATGATACCATGGTCAAAATGTCTAAACCCACATGAGCTTGCTCATAGGTGGGTGAAAGACCTTGGGACCCGCCCCGATATGAGCATAAAAGTTGGATGATAATCCCACGATATGCGAATATTGGGGAGAATTGTGAGAGTGCGTAGCACGGAACAATTCATAGGTATCAAAGTCGGGGGATTTTGACCCCGACATCATATTATGCTGTAATGTCAGCCTCAGGAGGTATTCAAAGCCTTACTGATATATACCTTAACTACTCTTCTGTCCCTACACATCTGCATATATACTTAACACCATCGTTGCTGACTCAACCATAGTATTACCGCTATCCATACTACACTTCTGGATATACCTGAACGCATCCTGCTCTGTCATATTATTTCTTTCCATAAGCAGATGCTTTGCGTTATCAATTATTTTCTGTTCTTTGGGACTTCTCTGCCTTGGTGTTGTACGGGCCTTTCTTCTTTTTCTTATCTGCGACTGCAGCATAATCTCTATGGTAGATAACAGATCATTTACCTTAATAGGCATAGCTACACATACAACATTGCTATCCTGACAGTCCTCCCATAGATTCTGTGATGCAACAAGCAGTAGTTCAAAGCTTTTAGGCTTATATTCGCATAATTCTGAATAAATCATATTATCTGAAAGCTTATAACCACTTATAATGATGCCATCAGACAGTGCATCTGCCTGATTGATAACCTGTGCTCCACTTGTACAAGGAACTGCCACATCATATCCCTTACGAACCAGGAGGCTTCTTACAGCCCTTGCCTCCTCTATCTTCGGAAATGCAACAATCAATGTAGACATATTCTAACCTCGTATATTAAAACTTATAAAGATATTCATCAAGTTCCCACTGTGTAACCTGAGTCTTGTAATCATCCCATTCCTTTAGCTTGGCTTCCGTATACTTTGTTGTAATATGCTCTCCAAGAACACCACATATAAACTTATCCTCATTAAGATACTTTATCGCATCATAAAGATTATCTGGCAGTATTTCTATTCCTGCCTCTTTTCTTTCCTCTTCTGTCATCTCAAATATATTGCAGTCAACACTGGATGGAACCTCTAGCTTATTCTTAATACCATCAAGACCTGCCGCAAGACATGTAGCAAGTACAAGGTATGGATTAGCCGAAGGATCAGGGTTTCTAAGCTCCACCCTTGTTCCATTTCCTCTTGATGCTGGTATTCTTATAAGTGGACTTCTGTTAGTTGCTGACCATGCTATATATACAGGTGCTTCATAACCTGGCACAAGTCTTTTATATGAGTTAACAAGCGGATTAGTAAGAGCTGTCATACCCTTTGCATGCTTCATGACACCCGCTATGAAATGATATGCATCCTCTGATAATCCAAGCTTGTCAATATCATCTGCAAATATATTCTTTCCATCCTCTGTAGCAAGAGACATATTAACATGCATTCCAGAGCCGTTAATACCATACTTTGGCTTAGGCATAAATGTTGCATACAATCCATGTCTTTTAGCTATAGTCTTTACTGTAAGCTTGAATGTCATAATATTATCTGCTGTCTTTAAAGCTTCATCATATCTGAAATCTATCTCATGCTGCGCCGGTGCAACCTCATGATGGGAAGCCTCTATCTCAAATCCCATATCTTCAAGAGTAAGAACCATATCACGTCTTACATTCTCTCCAAGGTCTGTAGGTCCTAAATCAAAATAACCTGCCTTTTCATGGGAAAGTGTTGTTGGAAGTCCATTATCATCTGTATGGAAAAGGAAAAACTCACATTCCGGTCCAACCTCGAATATATATCCCATATCCTTAGCTTCATTAATCACTTTCTTAAGTATCCATCTTGGATCACCCTCGAATGGCTTACCATTTGGTGTATATACATCGCATATAAGTCTTGCAACCTTTCCCTGTTGTGGTCTCCATGGAAATATTTCAAATGTATCATAATCAGGGTACAGATACATATCAGACTCTTCTATCCTTACGAAGCCCTCTACTGAAGAACCATCAAACATACATTTGTTATCCAGCGCTTTGCCAAGCTGGCTTGAAGTAATAGCCACATTCTTTAGCACTCCAAACATATCTGTGAACTGAAGTCTGATAAACTCAACGTCCTCTTCCTCTACCATTCTAAATATATCCTGCTTAGTATATTTCATATAGTAACCATCCTTTCCTGCTGTACGCACACATACTAAGATTAATATACTACAGAATACATTTACTTGTACACATACTTTCTTAAAAAACTAATATTATTAAGTAATTATTATACATTATATGTGCATATATTATACCAATTATATATGTCATTTTATATAACGGAGAAACCTTATGAATATAATCAATCGCAAAAACAGCAGCAATGCTATCAGCAATATTAAAAATATAACACACCTTAAGCTTTCTGTACTCTTATCCTCCATACTTCTCATGCTTGCCTTTGCTTTTTTTATCTACGCAAGCTTTAACCCTAAAGACACTGCTGCCAGTTCTAAAAAACCTGTTTATTCTGATTCTAATTCTGGTTCGGGTTCTGATTCCAATTCTGGTTCGGATTCTGATTCTAATTCTAGTTATAACTCTGGTTCTGATGGTATTAATGGGGGTTCTATCAAAGGAAACTGTGTCGCTGGCAAGAAGGCACTTCCTATATACTGTATACAGACTGATGAAAAAAAGATATCTATATCATTCGATGCCGCCTGGGGTGCTGATGATACGATAAAGCTGCTTGATATTCTTGATAAGCACAATGTCAAGACAACATTTTTTATGACAGGTGGCTGGGTTTCTACATATCCTGATATGGTTAAAGAAATATATAACAGAGGTCACGACCTCGGCAATCATAGCGAGAATCATAAGGAAATGAGCAAACTGAATGCCTCTGAACAGAAAGAAGAAATAACCGCAGTTGATAATAAAATCAAAGAACTTACAGGATATGACTGCTTTCTATTCAGACCACCTTATGGTGACTATAATTCACTGCTTATCAACACCGTATACGGCTGTAACCACTATCCTGTGCAGTGGGATGTAGACTCCCTTGACTGGAAAGACTACGGCGTTGACAGCATAATAAAAACCGTCACCAGACATAAAGCTCTTGGTAACGGTTCTATAATTCTTATGCATAATGGTGCGAAGTTCACTGCCGAAGCCCTTGATACAGTACTCACAAGCCTTGAAGAACAAGGATATGAGATTGTTCCAGTATCACAGCTTATCATCCGTGAAAACTTCCATATGGATGGAACCGGACGGCAGATTGAGGATTGATTGCTGATTATAACTATTTGGCAAGCTCATGTGGGTTTAGACCTTTTGACCCTGGTATCATTAAATATACATTATAGAAACTTACATCTATATCCCCCTGTAAATGTTTCACCTCCTGCCAGCTCGTTGCCCCATTCTCTGGCATCAAGACTGCCGTCTGAATCTATGGCATCTGTTCTTCCGTACCATGGTTCTATACACACGAAAGGTACTCCTTTTCCTGCTGCTGACCATAGTCCGAAAACAGGAGCATTAAACATAACTTCTACAACTGGTTCACAATCCTTACTTAAGCTTACTTTCTTAATCCCACTGTTTTCAACAATGAGAGCATCTTTATCAAAAAACTCCTTTGTGATTGTAACATTGTTGTTTACAAGCGTAAGATAATGTTCCTCTGGCATAAGAAGTCCATCCTCTGATAACAGCTTGTAAGCCACATTATCATTATCAGTGCCAAACCTTAACTGTGCTCCTATAGCATTATCACCACATACAAATGCCGGATGTCCACCTATACTAAAATACATAACATCATCACCAGTATTCTTTACTTCCCATATTGTGCTTATATTATTTCCACTAAGTCTATGAGTTATCATCAGTTCAAAATCAAAAGGATACTTTTGCTTTGTTGCTTCACTTGATGTCAGACTCATTATTATCACATTATCTTCCTTATGAACCAATGTGAATTCAGAATCTCTTGCAAAGCCATGCTGTGTCATATGATACTCTTTTCCTTTATATACAGAAGTATCATTCTTATATCTTCCTACAAGTGGAAAAAGAACTGGTGTATGTCTTTTCCATGCATCCGGATTGCCGTTCCATATATACTGCTTTGAATCCTGCTTTCTTACTACAGATATTATCTCACATCCTTTTGAATCAATTATTATATCAAAATCGTCATTATAAAGTTTATACTGCATACTCTGTTACCCTCTCACTAAATTTTAATCAAAATACTCTTTATGATAAAAGAATCAGAATGTATCCTGACTCTTACATCATTTTAACATAATAATTGCTCTAATTACAATTATTACTATTGCTCATTATATATATCTTATATATTCATTGTATACACAAACAGGAGATATGCAGTCATCCCGCATATCTCCTGTTTGTTGTTACTATAATATTGGAAAGTTTTTATACTAATCACTTAGTATGTTTGTTTTATTTTATGATGTGAGTATCACACTTACATCATATTATACAGGCACAAATGTATTCTGCCTATACAAGCTTATTTCTTGTAACCGAATTCTGGAATTTCACTCCATCTATTACGGAAGTAGTGTGCTACCATCTTAGGCTTTCTATCCCTTGTGAATAAGCCCTTCTTGTTACCCTGTACTCTGAGTAAGCTCTGGCTTGTAGCAAAATCTGCAAAGTTCCATGCCTGCTCACCAACTACGAATTCGAATTCATCAAATACCTTATTGTTCATCTCATAATACTCAACCTGATATTCCTCTGTATACATAACAGATGTTGTATCGTGAAGTCCGCTGACAGTATCTGCACCATATTCTGTAAACACTACTGGTTTTCCAAGCTTGCCCCAGTCTGAAAGCTCCTTGCGGAGTCCTTTTTCAGAGATTTCAAGGTCTGGTCCACCAAAATACCAGCCATAATAACGGTTAAGGCATATAACATCGCTTAATTTAGAAGAACAATCAGTATCAGCAGTTGTTCCCTGAACACTTACTAATGTGCAAGGACGTTTCTGTGGATCGATTTCCTTTGCAAGGTCAAACAATGGTTTAAAGTAATCATATGCTCCCTCTGCTGCTGAGTCAGGCTCATTGGCAATGCTCCACATAACAACACATGCATGGTTCTTATCTCTTGAAATAAGGTCTCTTATAACATCCTTATGATGCTCCTGTGTCTGAACTCCGTGTTCTTTATCAAATGTACCGATTCTTTCTCCACCAAAGTTAGCACCGCCGCCAAACTGAAGATTAACACCTACTGCTGTTGTTTCATCAATAACAACGATACCTTCCTCGTCACATAATCTCATCATCTCTTCACTATATGGATAATGGCTCGTTCTGAAGCTGTTAGCATGCTGCCACTTCATAATAGATATATCCTTTGTGTTCATAGGAAGATTAATTCCTCGTCCATTAGGGAATGTATCCTCGTGCTTTCCATAGCCCTTAAAGTAGAATGGTTTTTCATTAATAAGGAACTTAACTCCATCTACTCTTACGCTTCTTACACCATATGGAAGAGTATATACATCTTCTCCTGCTGTAACCTTTATCTGGTAAAGATAAGAATTTAATGGCTGCCAAAGCTTTACATTCTCAAGTTCAATCTTTCCCTGTGTTCCTGCTGCCTCTGCAACCTTGTTACCCTCAGCATCAAACACCTCAACCTTACAAGCTGTGCTATCCTTATCCACACCCTCAATATCAACAGCATAGTTAAGTACTGCTGATGGTGTTTCCTTTCCAAAGTCAATATCTGATGTTACAGTAATATCATTAATATAAGTCTTTGGTGTTGTGTATATCTTAACTGGTCTTGTGATACCGCAGTAGTTAAAGAAGTCAAAGTTAGGATTATTCTGAGGCTTTTCAGATGCTCCTGCACCCATTCCGCCCATCAGACCGCTCATCATATTAGCCTTACCACCAACTGGAAGAGTTGTATAATCAATAACATTATTAACTGCTATTGTAAGAAGATTATCACCATCCTCTAATACATCATTTAACTCAACCTCAAATGGAAGGAAGCCACCCTTATGCTCACATATTAAATTACCATTAAGATAAATCTTTGCATAATGTGTTACTGCTGCACATCTTAATACAATTCTCTGACTCTTTACATATGATGGAACTGAAATTTTTCTCTGATAGAATACCCATCCATAATGATCCCTGAAATCAGCTCCTTCCTTTAAATCGTTGTATGAAGCTGGAACTGGCATAGTATCTGCATCCTTTAATGGTGCTTCATACCATTTCTCATCAAAGCCTTTGCCATTGTCTAACTTAAAATCCCATACTCCGCTTAAGTCACTTAATAATCTTGATTCTGTTAAAATTGGATATAACATAATTGATTCCTCCTGTGATTTTAATAATTTTGTATAATAATTTTATTTTTCATTTCTCTTAATTCTAAGTTTCTCTGCATTCTCTTCAACTCTCTTCTTATTAAGAGGATATAAGAACCATAAAGCAAGTAAAAGTAATATCATTCCTCCTGCTGGAACAAGGCAGGTAATGTTATATATTCCGTCTACTACCTTTGGATCAAAGGCTGTTGCTGTAGTATATCCTATTATTGAAAGAAGCACTCCTGATAAACCTGATGAACAAGCCTGTCCAAGCTTTCTTGCAAATGAATATACTGAATAAATTGTTCCGTCCTGACGGACTCCTGTCTGAACCTCTGACTCGTCAATTACATCTGTAATCATAGCCCATATAACCATATTAAACATTGAAGTTCCTATTGTAGCTACGATTATTAATCCTACCCATACCCATACATTGTGTGTATGAATTATGAATAATAGTATGAAGGAAGCTGCACTTATAAAGCATCCTATAATTGATAATTCTTTTTTACCTATCTTTGAAGCAACCTTTACTATAAAGGTTGAAAGTGCAAGTATAACAACTGTTCCTGCAAGACTTGCAATAGACATGGCCTTTATGTTACCAAAGTAATTAGGATATACATAAGCATTCATATTGCTTAATGATAACTGTGCAAGTAAGAATACTAATGCACATACAATAATTCCTATTAATGACTTATTATGAACAAGCTGCTTAATGAGTTCCTTAAATGAGAACTTCTGTGTATTCTGTTCTACCTTAACTCTTTCTGTTGTCATATGATAACAGAGCATATAACATATAACTGCACCTATTGAGCAGATTAATGCTCCAATCATCATCTTTTCACCAGATAATACTGAATTACCGGCTGCATCTGTATAATATACTACAAGTGGTAATATAACACCAATAGCTGTCTGTGCAAGTGTTGCACCAATTGTTCTCCAGTTAGAAAGTGATGTTCTGTCTGTTGGGTTATCTGATATTGCAGATGCCATTGAACCATAAGGAATATTAACTCCTGTGTAACATACGCTTCCCCAGAGAAGATATGTGAAGAACATCCAGAATATCTTAAAGCCCATTGGCATTCCCTTAAAATATGTTGCATACATCAGAAATGAAGCAACTGCAACTGGACCACACATACGTCTTATCCAAGGAGCGAACTTACCTTTCTTACTAGGTCTGCTTCTATCAACTATCTGTCCCATAGTTACATCTGTTATCGCATCAACGAATCTTGCTGCCATCATCATAAGTCCTACAAGTGCTGCTGAAACACCCATAACGTCTGTGTAGAATTTAAGTAAAAACATTGCTGATAACAAAAATGTAAAATCATTACCAAAATCACCAAACATATAGCCCAGCTTATCTTTTATACCGAAAGGCTTTACCTTTCCATTAGTATCATTCATTACACATCCTCCATTTCTGTACATACACATTCTTATATGCAATATGTACACCTTATATTTTTGCGTTGAATTCTTTTAAAGACCGTCTTTAAATATTTGTTTGCACCCCTTTGTGTGCTTGTTTTCTATGGTCTTATAATAACTTTTTTATACATTTTCTGTTATTACTATATTTAGTATTTATCGTACAATTTTTACCCTTGCAATTTTTATACTAAAAATTATACCCTTTTATATTTAAATTATACTAACATGTCAGTTGCGTCTATATTGACATGTTAGTATTGCGTTTGTGACATGTTAGTTTATTATTTTATGATTGTTACAGACATTAAATTTATGTTTCACGCACATATCATAATTTAAAAAATTATTTTACAAATAATAATTATTAGATAATATTTTATACAACTTATGCTATAATATGATAATACAATGCAAATACATAGTTTTGGGGGATATATATGGAATATAAAATATATTTAGATTATACAATTGAGCTTTTATCGCAAATAAAAATTCCATCCTACATTATTGACACTCCTTACATATGGGATAATCAAATTGATGGTGGACTTAGAAATAACATTTTCACCCAGAATGCTAATATGAATAATCAAGAAAACTTCAGCCAGTTCATCAGCTCCTATAACAGGGATAATACTGCATTATTTATACATGACAGTTTTTCATGTGAATATATACATATTAAGCTTCCGGACAGCACAAGAGTATTCATAGCAGGCCCATTTTCATATGAACGATTCACTAACCAGAGAATACATGACTTATGTTCTTACAATTCAGTTCCTGTGCAGTATAATGAGTTTATGCAGCTGTACTACTCTGCTCTTCCAGTATTTGCTGATGAACGCTGTATTACAGCTATTATAAGCTGTCTTTGCAGCAAGCTTTGGGGTAATAATTATACTATTGAAAAAAAACATATACTTAATAAAAATTCAACACAATATATGTATAAAGAAGAGGCACCTGAGCCTACAAAAAAATCTATCGAAGTTCTGGAATCCCACTATAAAAATGAAGCATTTCTTATGGAATGTATAGCACATGGAGATTACAGGTCAATTGAAAGTATGGAACATCTTAACTCTGCTAATATAAAGCCACGCTTATCTGACTCTATTCGTGACAGAAAGAACTTTATGATCATACTAAATACAATCTGCCGTAAAGCTGCACAGACTGCATATATACATCCAGTACATCTGGATGAAATATCGCGCAAATTTGCAATTAAAATTGAAGACTGCACATCAATCGCACAGCTTGAAGTATTAGAAAATGAAATGACAAGAAAATATTGTCTTCTTGTCCAGTCATACTCATTACGGGCATATAGCAAGCCTATACAGAATATAATCAACTATATATCCTTTAATCTCACAGCTGATTTAAGCCTTAACGCTTTATCAGAAGAGTTTATGTTAAACAGCAGTTATTTATCAACGCTCTTTAAAAAAGAAACGGGAGTAACTCTGACAAACTTCGTAAACAATAAAAGAATCGAGCATGCAATATATCTGCTCAACACAACACAGTCAGCTATCCAGGATATTGCCGCACAATGTGGCATCAACGATGTGAACTACTTTACCAAGCTTTTTAAAAAGCTTAAAAACATGACTCCTACGCAATACCGCGAAATGATACAACACAAATAAGCTATAAATCAAAAAAACTGCCGTAAGGATAATATGATGTAAGTGGCAAAATTCACTTTTGACACTCACATCATATTATATTACGTCAGTTTTTTTCAAAATATTCTGGATATATTCCCTTAAGCTTATCAAGCTCATTAAATATTCTGCTTATATGTGCCTTTATAACACGAAGATACATTCTCTTATCTTTATTTTTTATTGCTTCTATAAGCATTTCATGTTCATCATTGGTCTTTGCGCTTATGCTTTTATTTAATTCCGCAAGATACCTTATCCTGTTATAATGGCTCATCTGTGTCTGGATTATATTCATGGCAAGCTTTTCACCGGAACATTCGTATATCAACTTATGAAATTCATTATCTATCTCTATTCTTGGAATATTTTCCACTTCTTCTTTATAGTTAATAAGACGGTTATTAAGCTGTGTCATCTTAGCAAGCATATCATCGCTGGCATTTTCAAATATTGCATCCACCATTCCAATCTCAAGACTTTTTCTGACAAACCATTCCTGCTCCGAACGCTTACAGTTAATACAGGCTACATATGTTCCAGACTGTGGTATGATTTTTAAAAGTCCCTCTTTTTCAAGATTAACTATTGCCTCTCTTGCAGGTGTTCTTGATACATCATATCTTAAAGCAATCTTCTGGGCACTTATGGAATCTCCCGGAAGCAGCTTAAAATTCATTATATCGTATTTTAATTTTTCATATGTTTCTTCGTTTAATGATTTCTCCATAGCTGTACAACCTTTCTGTATATTGATAAATGGTTCCTTTTTCAGAAAATAATCCTTATGATGACATGTATAGCTGCAGATATAGCTGTTTTTTACATCATATAACAAAATACCGCCCAGGGCTTGTATAACAAATAAGTTCCAAGCTCTGAACGGCAATGTATTTATATAAATTAAAGATACTTCTTAAGTGTTTCTCTTACTGCACCTTTTCCTGATATTTCTTCTACAAATATCTCTTCAACCTTATCACCGATTCCTGCTTCGTATAAATTTATACCAAATATATTAACATTTGACAACAAATTCTTCAACTGACCTGTGTAAGATGATGGCTCACCCCATATAATACCTTTAATCTGGTCTTTTAATTCATCAGCCATAGGATCTGGTGATAACTCAAAAGCAGCGCCATCATCATCCACTCCAAGAAGATATCTGCACCAGCCAGCAATTGCAAGCGGAATAGCCGTAAGCGACTTTGCACTTCCATCTTTAGCTACATATGCCTTGATTGTTTCTCCATATCTTATCCCGACCTTCTGTGATGTGTCTGTTGCTATTCTTTGTGGTGTATCCGGCATAAATGGATTAGGTATACGGACATTAATAACCTCATCCGCAAACTTAACAGGATCTATAATTCCTGGATTAGTAACAACTGGCATTCCCTCAACCAGTCCTATTCTTCTTACAAGCTCTGAAAGTTCTTTATCCTTCATCTCATCAGCTATCAGGTCATAGCCTAATACACAGCCATATACTGCAAGTGCTGTGTGTAACGGATTAAGACATGTAGTAACCTTCATTCTTTCTACCTTGTTAACAGTATCCCTGTCTGTCATATAAACCCCCGCCTTTTCAAGCTGTGGTCTTCCATTAGGAAATCTGTCCTCTATAACAAGATACTGTGGTCCCTCTGCATTAACAAAAGGAGCTATATAAGTCCTCTTAGATGTAATAACTGGTGCCATAGCTTCAACGCCAGCATCCTCCAATGCCTTTGCAACTGAATCTGCTGGTCTTGGAGTAATCTTATCTATCATAGACCATGGGAATGATATCGTATTCTCATCGTTGACATATTTAACAAAATCTTCCCCAACAAAGCCTTTCTTTGCCCATTCACTTACCATTTCTGTCACTGAGTTTCTTAACTTTTCACCATTGTGTGAGCAGTTATCCATAGATACAACAGCTAAAGGTGCCTTGCATGTATTAAATCTTTCTAATAAAAGAGCAGCTACAACTGCCATAGCAGATGATGCCTTATCAGGTCCATTATCAATATCACTCTTGATGAATGGGAAAAACTCTCCCTTTGCATCATGAAGCGCATATCCCTTTTCTGTTATTGTAAATGAAATCATCTGAAGCTGCGGACTTGCAAATATTGTCTTTAATCTTGACCAGTCTTCTTCTACTGCTGACTGTGCCTTAACAGCCTCTGTAAGAGAACCTAGCACCTTCTTATCTGTACTTCCATCTTCCTTTAATGTAACAGCCATAACAAGATTGTCAAATGGTGTGTATATCTTATCAACCACATCATAATCAAATGTTTCAACACAAGTGATTCCTTTATCTGATAATCCCTGCTCAAGCAGCGAATCTGCTATCCCACCTATAAAAATCCTGAAAATATTACCTATTCCAAAATGAACCCATACAGGTGCTTCCTTTGTTGCTGTGGCAACTTTCTCAACATCATATGATGGAAGCTTTATCCCTGCCTTTTCCCATTCTTTTTTATCCTTAATACCTTCTATTGAAAGCTTCATAATAATCCTCCATTCTTGCCCTGCTTACGGACATAAACTAATCAATTGATATATGTCTGAAACGATTTATCTTTCTGACTTAACAATAGCCTCCCATAAGCCATTAAGATATGTTGCTCCTAATGCTCTGTCATAAAGACCATAGCCTGGCATAGCTACCTCATCCCATATCATTCTTCCGTGATCTGGTCTGATCACACCATCAAAACCTGTATCATGTAAGGTCTTCATGATCTTATACATATCCATAGAGCCATCTGTTGATAAATGTGCAGCCTCTTCAAAATCTCTTGGAGAATTATACTTAAGATTTCTTACATGTGCGAAAGGTATTCTTCCTCTGCAGGCTTTAATAATCTCACAGATGTCGTTATTCTGGTTAGAACCAAATGAGCCTGTACAAAGTGTAATGCCATTATAAGGCTTATCAACTGCATCAAGAAGCTTTGTAACAGAATCCTTACCTGTCATGATTCTTGGAAGTCCGAATATAGGCCATGCTGGATCATCCGGATGGATACCCATCTTTATATCATACTTCTCACATACAGGTCCGATAGCTTCAAGGAAATATACAAGATTGTTAAAAAGCTTATCAGCATCTACATCCTTATACATCTCAAAAAGCTCTTTAAGATGATCAAGTCTTTCTGGCTCCCAGCCTGGCATAACGAAACCGTTAGACATCTTTGCCACTGATTCCTTCATGTGTTCTGGATCAATCATATCTACTGTATCCTGATTATAAGCAAGAACTGTTGAACCATCCTCTCTTACTCTTGCAAGCTCAGAACGTGTCCAGTCAAATACTGGCATGAAATTATAACATACCATATGAATATCTGCTTCACCAAGTGCCTGTAATGTCTTGATGTAATTATCAATATGCTCATCTCTCTTAGCTGTACCAATCTTAATGTCATCTGAAACATTAACTGACTCTATACCTGCTATTCCTAAGCCTTCCGCTTCAACCACTCTCTTAAGCTCTGCTATCTCTTCTGGCAGCCATAACTCCCCTGCCTGCTTGCCGAAAAGTGTTGTAATAACATTCTTAACCCCCGGAATCTGTCTTATCTGCTTAAGTGTTACACTGTCATATCCTGGTCCATACCATCTTAATGTCATATCCATAATAAAAAATCCTCCTTAAATAAAAAATAATCATCCACCTTTTATGTTACCCATTAACCGTGGCAGCCATAACAATTATATTATTACTGTTACAGCATTTCTTTATTGATAACATACTAACATGTTAGTTCTAACATGTCAATATATTTATTTGATTTATTTTATATTCTTATATGTTTTTTAAAAAGCAGGAGCTTTTGATGTTCTTATCAAAAGCCCCTGCTTTCATGCCTGCGGATTATTCTTTTATTTATCTGTCGTTGTTCATTCTCCAGTCTATACATCTTTGCAGATATTCAACGTATTCAGGATTCTTACACATACCCTTGCCAGGGTTATCTGATATCTTAGCAACATCCATTCCGTTACACTTTGTCGTTTTCATAACGATATTAAGTGCTGGAACCTTCGTATCATTACTGATATACGTTCCTATTCCAAATGCTACCTTTGCCCTGCCATTAAAATATCTATACAGCTTGTCAGCCCTGTCAAAATCAAGACTGTCACTAAATAACAGCGTTTTATTTCTTGCATCTATTCCAAGACTCTCATAATGCTTAAGCATTTTCTCACCCCATGCATAAGGATCGCCGCTGTCATGTCTTACGCCACCAAAAAGTGTTGCATATGTGAGCTGGAAATCCTTTAAGAAGCAGTCTGTTGTTATTGCATCTGTAAGTGCTATACCATTAAGTATGCCATATTCCCTTACCCATGCATCAAGTGCATACCAGTTAGAATATGCCGGATTGTGCTTGTGATTGCCCTGTCCCGTACACATAATCCACTCATGTGCCATAGTACCTACTGGTGTGAGATTATATTTCTTTGCAAGATAAACATTACTTGTTCCTACAAATAATGAATTGCCTTTATAGTCAGCCTCTGACAAAGCCTTAACGGCAAGCTCCTGTGCCTCAGCTGATAATCGTCTTCTAAGTCCGAACTCACTAAAGCTTCCTAATCTGTATACAGTTTCTTTTCCTTCTATTTCAACAGTGGCATTTGCTTCAAGTGCTGCCACTTTAGCCAATAGTCTCTCCTTAAAGCTGTCAAGAAGTTCATCATAATCGTAAGCCATTCTGAAGTACACTTCATTTACGATAGCAAGTGTTGGTATCTCGTACATTGATGTGTTAAGCCATGTACCAAACGTTTCGATACTAAGTCCACATTCTGCATCCGTGGTTATCTTAAAATCTGCATATCTTGCCTGCCATAATCTTAAAAAGTCCACATAACTGCCCTTCATCCACTTTACATTTTCAAGATAATCAAGCTCATCCTCTGTAAATCTCAATGTACAAAAATGCTTTATCTGCTCTCTTATCTCTTCAACCATTTCCTCTGTGAAATGCACATCCTTATTACGGCACTTGAATGTCCATGTTGTCTTATAATCTGAGAACTGATGATATATCGCCTGTCCCATACTGAACTTATACATATCTGTTTCTAATAAACTTGTTATTATTGGATGTAATCTCATAATTTTCCTCTTTTCTGCGCACATCCCTCTCTTACAATGTATGTGGTGCGCCTAATCCTTTTCATTTTTCAGGAACTCTGTAATCTTTCTAAAAATATATCTGCGTATAGAACTTTAAATCCAGTCTATACTATTTCAACCTGTATCATACCGGCTGTCTTGACTGCGGCTTCCTTTGAGTCCTTAGTCACGCAGGCTGTTGCATTTTCTATAAGTCTTACAGTCACCTCCGGTATTGTGGCTTTGGCTATGCTTAAGTTGCTTATGACACATATTCCTGTACATACGCCGCAGAAGTCGACTACATCTCCCTCACTTACCATATTTGAAAGCACCTCTCCAAGCTCAAGACTTGCAAATGTAGGCTTATCAATAATAATAGGCTCATATGAGGCATTAACTGCTTTCATAATATCGCTGTTAATCTGCCAGCCGTCTGTTCCCTTAATACAGTGGACAACCGGAAGCTTTCTTCCCTCCTGTGTATTAAGATAGTTATCACCGTGCGTATCCCTTGTAAGAATAACATCTGTATATCCGCCATTATTCACCGCATCAATAACAGCAGGAACGGCTTGTTTACATTCATCATTTCCAAGTGGACCATCGATGAAATCATTCTGCATATCTATAATAACTAATACTTTTTTCATAGTGCTGGTATCCTTTCTTTTAATTATTTTATTCAAATGAGCATATATAAAATATTGTTTAGCTTTGCCTGTATTAGACGGTCATATCAGTCAGGAACATACTCATACAGCTCCGAAGCCTTGTTACCTGTTATGGAAACGCCCTTTCTGTCTAGTGATTTTATTTTATTGTCGACATTTCTTTTAAAATTCGTCTTGTAGAGCTTCTTTCCGAGTATAATCTCATAAACTCTCTGCAAGTCTGGAAGTGTGAATTCCTGTGGCATAAGATTAAATGCTATATCAGAATACTCTGTCTTGTTTCTTAATCTCATAAGTCCCTCAAGAACTATCTGTGCGTGGTCGAAAGCAAGTGCCTCATCACTTACAAGCTCAGGAATATAATTCTTAACCTTTAATCTTCCGTTATTAAATACCTTTTCCTTAAGCGAATAGACAATATTGATATTCTTCTCACTATTACTGAATGTAAGCTTTTCATCATCAAATGTTATATCAAACCACAACGCTTCACTGGCATCATCCCCTGCCTGTGGCTTCATTCCATCTACAGGTATAAGTGTCATATACGCAATATCTATAACCCTCATTCTTGGATCCCTGTCAGGCTGGCTCATAGTATATAACTGCTCCATATATATATCCTTAAGCCCGGTTTCTTCCTCTAACTCCCTGCATGCCGCTGTATATGCTGACTCCTTTATACCAACAAAACCTCCTGGAAGTGCATAGCAGCCTATATACGGATGATTGTTTCTCTTTATGAGAAGAAGCTTAAGTCCTTTAAGGTCACTGCTCATGCCAAAAAGCAGCATATCCACTGTAACACTTGGTCTTTCATAATGTCCAGGATTATACTGTGCCAGGAACTCTTTCTCCGTAAGACCGTCTTTATTCTTTCTTAACTCTCCCGGAATATACTTATTATCCGACATATTTTCACCGCCTTTGTAAAAGTAGCTTTTTGATACTTTTATATATACTACTTTTTACAATATATGTAAAGTATTTTTCACAAAAAAACTTTCACAAAAATATTTGAACGTATATATTGGACCATGCATAAGCATGTTTGTCATATTCGTCATTATACATAAAAAAAGCAGGAAGACACATCCTTAAATCTAAGACATGTCTTCCCACTTTTTATGATAACAAATTATAAAATAATGCGGATGACAGGAATCGAACCTGCACATCGTACGATACTAGAACCTAAATCTAGCGCGTCTGCCAGTTCCGCCACATCCGCATGTATACATCAGTATATCATATTATCATAGCCGCGTCAAACCCTATTTTATAAACATTTTCATCTTTTCAGAACTTTTTTAGTTAAGAACATATTTCGTGACATTTAATCATCTGCTTTACAATATTCCCTGATTCATAAGACTATATGTAACATTCTCCCATGTATGCTCCATCCTGCATAACTCATATGCATTGTCTGCAATACTCTGCAGAGCTGTGTCATCCATAAGCAATTCCCTGACCCGTTTTATCATTGGTTCTATAACCTTATAATCATATCCTGACATTTCATAATCTTTTAACATATTTAAATCATAAAACAATATATCTTTGCCATCTGTAAATATTTCATCAAGATATGAAGATGAGTCTGTAAGACACACTGCACCGTTAAGACAGCTGTTAAATACCCTGTCATGTGCCCCTTTCTTAAACCAAGGCATAACATTTAATGAAATCTTAGCCTGGCTTATATTATCCAGGCACTGCTGGGAATTCGCACTTCCATGCTGTATGATATTTTCAGGATGCTCACATACTATATAGTTATATCCTTCTCCATATGTGTTGACCTTAAGTCCGGAATCCACCAGTGCCCTTATGGCAAGCTCTCTGTAATGGAACCGTACATTAAGGTCAGCATACATCATACCCGGCATACAATTGCACAGCTGCTCATCTGTCAGATTATTGAATTCTTCTCTTAAATGTTTCTCGGCAGCCTCATCTATCGTCCTATCTGGATGATTTATAATATCTGATAACACTTTCTCATAGAAATCTATATAATCCTGTTCAAGATTATCTATCTGCTTTCTTAATATATGCTTTGGTGTATAATTTCCTGTAAATATAATATCCATCGGTCTGTCTTTAACAGGTATATATACACCCTTTTCATATGCTTTTCTGTCTTTATTAACCTCTGTTCCCGCAGATGCCATAAACAGAGTTTTAACATCCGGATAGAACCTGTTCATATATTCCATATGAACTTTATCAATATCTATCTGCACATAATTCTTTGGTCTGCCTGCAAGATATTTGTGGTAATACAGCGGATGATCTACAACTATATTAACAACCTTTATTCCTGAATAATCCCAGAAATTCCAGTTAAGCTTCTGATACAGTCCTGTTTCTCCCTCAAGTCCCTCAAAATTAAATGTAAGTACAACAAACTCTTCATCTTTATGTGCATTATAAATTTCAAGCAAATGGACAAAACTGCTTTCAGACATAAAAAGGTCATACCAGAACACATCATATTCATCCTCTGGCAGATATCTGGATATCTCTACTGAAAAAAATTCAAGTGTTTCTACTCCACCTTTAAACATAATCACATGCTTCATATTAACCCTCATTTCTGACTGCAATTTTACCAATATCTATGCTTTCCACTTATAATTCAGGCTGTTTTTTACTTTTCATCTAATGCAGACTGAATTACATGATCAACAGTTTTTAATAGCTTCAAACACACCATCAAGTGCAGCTGTATCAAGTTCCTCTGCCCTGCCCGCATCAATGTGCTTAGCAACCTCTGGGTCTATAGGCATCTTTGCAACTGTCTTAATTCCAAGCTCCCTGGCAGTTTCATCTATATTGCTCTTACCATAAATATAGTGTATATTGCCGCAGTCAGGGCACTTGAAATATGACATATTTTCTACTATTCCAAGTACCGGGATATCCATCATCTTTGCCATATTAACTGCCTTTTCTACTATCATGGATACAAGATCCTGAGGCGATGTTACAACAATAATTCCATCTACAGGAAGTGTCTGGAATACTGTAAGTGGTACATCACCTGTTCCTGGAGGACAGTCTATAAACATACAGTCTATATCCTCCCAATCAACATCTTCCCAGAACTGCTTTACAGCACTTGCTATAACTGGTCCTCTCCATATAACCGGATCTGTTTCATTATCAAGAAGATAATTAAGAGACATCGTCTTGATTCCTGTTTTAGTTTCTGGTGGATAGATTACTGTTCCTGTTTCATTGCAGGTAGCCTTACCTGAAAGTCCGAACGACTTAGGTATAGAAGGTCCTGTTATATCAGCATCAAGTACTGCTGTTTTAAGTCCCTCCCTGCGTGACTTAACCGCAAGCATTGAAGTGACAAGTGACTTACCAACTCCACCTTTACCGCTGACAACAGCTATAACCTTCTTTATATTTTTATTATTATCATTTCTTGTATTCTGTGGCACTTCTCTTTCTGCGCAATCTGAACCACAGCTTGAACAATCATGTGAACATGCTTCGCTCATCATATACCTCCCTGATTTCTTATTTTATTCAATGATAAAATGATGTGACTATCGTTGTATATTTTACCATATATTTATTTTAAGTCAAAGTTATACGGCATATTCATATATTAATCTATTATATACATTTTCATCTTGACATTATAAATCACATGTAATATATTTAATGTACCAACTGTACTACTCAATATAATACAGTTAGTACAATCAATGCATTTGATAAAATTATATAAGGAGGATTGATAGCACTATGTTCGTTATAGATGTCATGTCGCGAGTGCCTGTATATGAACAGCTTATTAATCAGGTTGAAGAACAGATCCTGACTGGTCTTTTAAACAGCGGCGATAAGATGCCGTCAGTAAGAAGCCTGTCGGTAAGTCTTTCCATCAACCCCAACACAATCCAGAAAGCCTATACAGAGCTTGACAGAATGAAGCTTATCATAACAGTACCTGGAAAAGGCTCTTTCGTATCTTCTGAAGCACTTAATATTCTTGGAACCAGTTCAAGGGAAAAGATGCCGGAATTCAAGCAGGCTATCAAGGAACTGGCTCTTGCCGGAATAACTAAATCTGAGATTATGGAAGCTGTTGATGAAGTATTTAAGGGCCTATAATTCCAAAACAAAATGAAAATATAACAATTAAGAGGAGGTTTTTCAATGATAAAAGCAGAAGGTATTCACAAAACATTCGAGGATTTTACCGCTCTCGATAACATAACATGCAGTATAAGCGACGGATGCATATATGGCATGGTCGGCTCCAACGGTGCTGGTAAATCAACATTTTTAAGAGTATTGTCTGGCATATATAAACCAGATAAAGGATGTGCATACATTGATAATGCACCTATATATGAAAATCCGAAAGTAAAAGAAAACATTGTATTTGTTGCAGACGAGTTATTTTTTCTGCCAGGTGCAACTATTAACAAAATGGCTGCTCTATACAGTTCAATATACAACAGCTTTGACTGGGATCGATATCTAAAGCTAACTGAACTTTTTGAGCTTAATCCAAAGAAACCAATAGCCAATTTTTCCAAAGGTATGAAAAGGCAGGCAGCTATTATTCTTGCACTTTCAACAAGAGCTAAATATATGTTTTTTGATGAAACCTTTGATGGACTTGATCCAGTTATGCGTAACCTTGTTAAGAAGCTTATATGCAACGATGTAGCAGAATATAATGCAACTGTTATAGTGACCTCTCACTCTCTTCGTGAACTTGAAGACATATGTGATCATCTTGCACTTCTTCACAAGGGCGGGCTTGTACTTGACAGCGATGTACTTGAGCTTAAAACATCACAATTCAAAGTACAGATTGCATTTAAGAACATATTCGGAAAGTCAAAGTTTGAAGGACTTAATATAACAAGATACCGTCAGCAGGGTTCGGTTGCAAACATGATTGTTAATGGTGACCGTGAAGAAACTATACATTACCTTCGTGGCATGAATCCTGTTATATTGGATGTACTACCACTCACTCTTGAAGAAGTATTCACATATGAGATGGAATCTCTTGGTTATGAATTCAATGATGCTCTTGAAATAGAAATAAACAACAAATAAATAAAATCTATATCCCAGCTTTTGTTAATGTGATTTATATTACACATAGAAATGGAGGTTATAATGAATAACAAACTTAATAACAGAAATATATTCAGTGTCAAACTATTCTGGCAGTCATTCCTGCAGCTTAAAATAATAGGTATTATATCAACAGCTATTATGATCTGCATAACTGCCCTTCCTATAATCATGGATGGTATCTACATAAATAACATGATTAAGGCAAATAAAAATGCTGTGGCTTCAGGCGTAGCTATAGCAAATAACAGCTTTGACTACACATCTATCGTATCACCTGTATCATCGGCATCCTATCTGCTTATTGTCATTGCACTTATCACACCTGTACTCTGCCTTTATGCATGGTTTTTTCTAAACAAAAGAAGTACAAGTGATTTCTACCATTCATTATCATATAAAAGGCAGAATCTTTTTCTTTCAAGATTCGCTGCTATAACAGCATGGCAGATTATAATAATGCTTTCAACATATGTAACTGGTTTTATATGTTATCACATATTCAGTAAATATTTTATTGTAGATTATTCTACAACATTTCACGTATATGCAGCAGAATTCTTATGTGCACTTTTATGCTCTGCTGCTATTGCACTTGCCTGCTCTGTCACAGGAAATATATTCAGTAATATATGTCTGTCGGGAATTATTATATTCCTGCCAAGATTCATACTTATTCTTGTGAATTCAACAGTCAGCAACATATATGCAGCTGCATCATCAACTCATTTTATGCCTTTGCTTGACAACTCATACAACATGCTGACGGGACAGTTCCTGTCAATATTTGAGCCTGTGTATTTTTCATCAGACAACTTATCTAACATGTTGCTTTCTGGTGTATCAAACACATATACTCTTATACTTGCAATCATATATGCTGTCATAGCATGCGCATTATTTACTATAAGGAAAAGTGAAACTGCTGGAAAGCCTGCCCTTAGCTGGAAGCTGCAGTTTGCCATACGATGTGTAATAGGCTTTACTATAAGTGTTTTCGGAACATTTGTGTACGTGCAGATGTCAAAAGAGGATTACTCATATGGCACCTCACCTTATATGTATACAATAATTGCATTTATAATAGCTGCCATAGTCGTCATAGTATACGAACTCATATCAAGCAAAAAGCTTCATCGTGTATTAAACGCAGTCCCATCTATAATCGTTGCTTATGTGCTCGCTATTATATGTGGATTTCTATTAAATGCCGGAATCAACAACATGACTTCCTATCGTGCTAACGCAGATAACATAGATTACATCACATTATCTGTCGAGAACCGGTATTACAGGTCTGAATATCCGGATTATTTTGAAAATGTTATTAAAAATATAAAAATAAACGACAAAAATACTATAAAGCTTATAGCTGATATATACAACGATAACGCTGAACAGCTTGATAATTTTAATGAACTGCCTTATTACAAACGTTCTTCTGTGAACTATGTAACATATGAAGTATACTTTAAAGATGGAATTTTAGGCAGATACCGCAAGGTATTTTTAAAGGAAAGTGATGTTAATAAGCTTGCCAGTGCACTCACTAAAAACGAGGATTTCTGTTCAGAATATAAGAATCTTCCTTCATACGAGGATGCTAATATCACCTTTTCAGATTATATATCTGAAGATAAAACACGTGATATATATAATATAATGTTAAAAGAAATAAAAAGCATGCCATTTTCAGACTGGTACCAGCTTGTAAGCCAGACCTCTAACCATAGCAGTGGTGATGTATCATATGTCACAGCAGTATTTTCACGAAATGGAACAACGTATTCAGCAAGCTTCTGCCTGTCAAGTCTCATGCCTGAAGCTGTAAATGCATACTACAACGCTGCCAATAAGACATGTGCAGACAATAATCCACAAACCTTTAACCGGATGAAAAATGCACTCACAAATATAATAAATGATAGTAATGAAGCATCAAATGTATTTTCAAAATCACATACAAATACATCTTCAAATGCAGCTTCAAGCGCACTTTCAAATACATCTTCAAACGCAGCTTATTCAATGTATGTAAGTGTATATTCTCTTGATTCTACAGAATATAGTTCTTTAATTTATAATAATTTCAATAATAAAGAACTTGCTAAGGCTATACTTAAAGAGCTAGAGAATCCTTTTGAGAAGAATTTCGATTCAACTAAACCAGTTATTGAAATAAGATATTATGATGACGATAACAGTGGAAGCTATTCATACTATGTCCAGCCAGCCGGATATGAGCATATGTCAGACTATCCTGAGTATGAAGAAAACCAGCAATATTGATGTTTAATTGAATATTAGTTGGTGACGAACGGACGACAAATATAAGCTACAGGCA